>Ga0307437_1000009_pt1 | contig 132078 bp, 107 predicted proteins | sample SalMarWE160390MG_FD_202146 | JGI IMG/M metagenome (GOLD analysis project Ga0307437, IMG submission 202146) | Salt marsh sediment microbial communities from the Plum Island Ecosystem LTER, Massachusetts, United States - WE1603-90 | ecosystem: Environmental > Aquatic > Marine > Intertidal zone >...
CTCCTTCCGAAGTCTACGAAATTGCAAGGTAACTTGTGCCTCTCCAACCGGTCATTTTGTAGTTCAGTTCAAAGCAATCGGACCTGCGTACTTAATAATATACAATCTAATCTTCGTTACAAACGAAGTCAAACGAAAAATGTAGAACTTACGCCATTTTTGGGGGCGTGTGAATTATCAGTTTTGCACGGATGAGCAACCCGACAGAAAGTTAAATCTTTATCCCATCCACCAGTTCTTCGATTACCTTCGCTGCCTGCTTGGTCCGCGTTAAGAAGTCGTTGTACAACTTCTCGGCGGCTTCGGTACTGTCGCCATACCCCATGCTGGCAGCTACCGGTGGGAGGTACTCTTGATCAATAACATTGTGAGCTGCGACCTTTAGACGGTACAGATCGCGCAGATTTTTTATAAAGTTCAAATGGTTTTCCACATACACGAATTTATCAGCATGTTCCGGTTCGATTTCAACAAGGCGCTTCAGGAATTTCCTCGACAATGGATCGCGTACCTGGTATTTGGTCTCGTACATCAGCAGAAGCATCTCTATATCACGCAGCCCGCCGCGGCATTCTTTGATGTCGTTTCTCTGATCGTTGTCTTCCTTGGCGTGACGGGATTTCATCTCCCCCTTCATGTACTCGATATATTCCGGCCCTCGGGCAAAAATATGAGGGTCAATAATCTCCTGCCGAAGTTTATGTTCAAGTTTACTGCTTCCTACAAGCATCCTTGAACTCAATATCTGGGATTGATCTATAAAGACATCTTCGCTGTCGCTGCTTAGATGGTTAGCTAGTTGGTCAAAGCTTATTACATAGCTGCCGAAATGGTCGGCGAAACGGTGGTGGGGAAGAATGCCACGCTTGAGTATGTGGGAGTTCATTTTACCCACGATCTTGTTGCAGTAGTCGATCTCGTCCGTATCAGTGGAATCGAGGATAACGATCATATCGTAGTCGTCATCGAAACCTTGCTCCCGGGCATGGCCACCGGCGGCGTACAGGGCAAAAAGGTCGTGAGTATGCATGGAATAGCCCAGCGATAAGCGCACATCCTGTTGGCAGAACTCGTACAAAGAGAGCGTGTAATTGTCACAGAATTCGATAAACTCAGCATCGGTTTGCTCGCAACCGGCGCCGGCCATAGCCAGTAAACTTACCCTAACGAATTCCAGGTCATAGTAATCTCCAAGCCCTTCAATTCGGTCATTTAGAGATGGCAGGGATGTAAGGTCACTATAAAAGCCGGTGGTTATTTCCCTGAGCTTGTCGTGGTGGTGAAGGTTTCTGATATATATGGGATGCTTGTTCAAGATCTGATGGAAATGTTGCTTGAAGAAATGACTACTCTCGTAATGTACATTTGCCAGCGCAAGAAGTTGCTTATGCGTGGGAAGAAGTTCAGGTAAGGCTGGTTTCCTTTGAGCCAGTTTTGCAAATTTAGCTAAAGACTCCCATTCGATAAGGGCCAAAAACCTGTTAAGAATCTCCGGGTAAGCATTTAGTATTTGTGCCAGTGAGGCGGAGCCACCCGGGAGCCGGTCCAATTCGTCGATGAACAACCGGCTGACGATATCAAATACACTCTTAGCCTTCTCGGTTTTGGCTTTTTCGCCAAGGATGACAAGGAATCTCAGGACCGAGGGCGGGTCATATTTAATGCCGGCCACATACACGAGGGCAACTTTGCGGCGCGCCTTTTCAGGCAACTGGTTGAAACTTTCGATGAATTCGTCATAGAAAAGATTGCTCTCATCCCGCAACTCTTCCAGGAAATCATCCCAGTAAGTGATCCCCTCGGAAAATGTTGAGGCTCGGATGAAATCAAGCGCCAGGTTGCCTTTGTAGCCCGGCTTTTTGTGGATATCTCCTGAAAAAATCGGTTTGAATATGCTGACCTCGCGCAGATGTTTTTTCAAGTCGCCAGTTAGAACATCGATGGCTTGAATGCTTTTCCCAAGGAATTCATAATAGATCACCAGCATGAAATCTTTGGCAGAGACCACACCCTTTTGCTCAAAACCTACCATCTCGGCGATTTTCGCCACCATAGCTTCAATGCCCGGTTCACCGAGGCCGATATCTTCATCCTGGGCAACAGTGATCTGGTAGAGGTGCCGGAACAGTTCGAAGAAACTGAGAGTTCGTTCGAGATCGTTATACTGGGGCTGGCGCTCTGGATTTTTCTCTTTGAGGTTATCGATGATATTCCAGGCGTTGGTCTTGTCCACACCGTACACCAACTTAAGAGCCGTCAACAGAGCTTTTATGGGACGCAGGGCGTCGTCTTTGGGGTTAATTGCTTCCGGCGGTTTCAGACGAGTCAGCAGGGAGTGGATCTCCCCAAGTATACCGCGAAGGTAACCCTCGTGGAAACGATTCTCTTTGTTGTTCGCATCGTAGTAAAAACGGTTCGTTACCCTTGTCCTAAACTCTTCATAAAGGGGGTAGCTTCCAAGAATAGGGGCGGCTCCAAGCATCTCGGTGATTATGACAAAATTGTAGAGATTTTTATCGAGGATCTCTTCGTACTGTTCAATTGTAGCAGTTAAGCTGTGTTCGCCCACGTGTTCGGAGAGGTGGAAATGGAGCCGGGTCGCTTTCTTAAACATCTGGTTGGCCAACTGGCAAATAGCGCGGTTGAGGTTTTCCCGGTCTCCAGTTTCTCGGTGAACTATACCCAGGTCAATATCGTCCTGGTCAGCCCTGGTGCCGACCCCCAGCATGACAAATTCCAACTCGCTCTTGTTATCGAGGAACAGGTCCAGTAAGCGTTCCATATAGCATTTTGTCAGGTAGCGGAACATCCGGCCCGCCTCCAGCATTAACTTTTTGCCAGTTTGCGAGCGGTCGGAGCTGGTAGCCAGTTCCAACTTAACGATATCCACCATGCGGAGATTCATGTGCAAAAACTGCAGACCAAAGTAACACCCGAGAAAGTCCAATTTTTCGTCGTCGTTGGAAGCCGCTTCCAGGACCGTATCCATCTCACCGGGAATCTCCATCGAATAACTCCACAGATGCACAGTATCGTGTTTGGACTGCTGTTCTAATGAGGCGGTCAATTTCTCGATATTGGAGGAGATAATATGAAGATATTTGCGGTTGTAATTGCCCAAAGCAGCGGTTTTTTCAGTCAGACGAGTCAAAGGGTCTTTCATTCGCGCAAATCCCTCAGTTGTTGGGAAGGGAGAGTGGTTGCTGAAGAACGGTTGGGAGGCACTTGTTAATGGTCGGATCTTTGGGAGCTGATAAGACTATGTGAAAACTCATTTTTTTGCCTGATACTCTTGTTTGTTAAGTTGTTGAGCGGCGGCTTTCAAACCAGCCTCGTACGCTTGGATGTAAGTGCTCTCAGACATCTTCGGAGCGCGAGCCAGAATCGCCTGACGAATTGATTTCTTGGAGACAATCCCGCTCACCTCTGCGAAAAACCCCAGGGCAACAATATTGACCATGGCCGGCTGTCCACATTCCTTCTCGGCGATTTCCATAAGGGGTGCCGAATACACTTTGCGACTCTTGAGCTCATCACCAGTTTGAACACGGCAATCCGTCACCACAATACCCGAGGGTCCCAAGTCTTTAATATACTTGTCGAAGGCTTCCTGGCTTAGAGCCATCAAAAGATCAATCGCCTCAATTTTGGGAGAATCGATGGCTTCATCGGAAATAACTATCTCAGCGCGGCTAGAGCTTCCCCGCGCTTCAGGCCCGTAAGAACAACTCTCGGCGGCATTCTTGTTATCGTATATGGCGGCCGCTTCTGCCAGTATCCTTGCCGCCTGAATCAGCCCGTGGCCACCAGCACCGCTCAACCTTATACTATACTTGAAAGCCATTTGCCCAGGGTTTCAACTGAACATCTTGTGTTGCAAACCAACTGCTTCATACTAATAATATACGTCGTCTAAGGGCCAGTGGCAAGAGAGAAAAGAGCTTGTCGCAGGTAGTACTTTTGCAAGAGTGCTTTTGGGGACAATAAACAGTATGTATTAATAGCTCTTACTCCAGGCAGTTTCTTGATTTTTCGTTGGACATTTGACATGCAATTTATTACTTTGCGAAAAGTTAGCTGGCTTTTTAATGGGCATAACGGCTCGTTACTGGGCCAAGATTATGAGTAGTGTCTTTTCTACGATTATGAGTTTATGAGAAAAAAATCACAAGCATTATGATTAAAGATGCAAAATGGCAAGTCCCAATATGTGGCCTAAAAACGGAGTCCTTATATGAAATTCTGGAGAACCCCATTAGACGTCGACAAGCTTAAAATACCCCGGGGTGAACTTCATATCATAAAGGAGCGCTGCAAGGGGTGCGGTTTTTGCGTGGAATATTGCCCCAAGGGTGTTCTAGAACTTTCGGATGAATTTAATTCCAAAGGCTATCACCCTCCGGTGGTTGTCAAGCCTGATGAATGTGTCAACTGTGATCTCTGTGAGATGCTTTGCCCCGATTTCGCCATTTATTGTGTGCGAGTTGAGGCAGAAGAAAAGGAGGTAGCCAATTGAAAGCCGACCCTAAAAATGTTCTTACCGGTTCCCACTATCTTGATGGCAACCATGCCTCTGCCGAGGGGGGTATTGCCGCCGGTTGTAAGTTTTTCGCTGGCTATCCAATCACACCATCCACTGAGATTGCTGAGAGGGTTTCTCGACGGTTCCCTCTTATCGGCGGTGTTTTTATCCAGATGGAGGATGAACTGGCCAGTATGGCGGCGATCTTAGGTGCCTCTTGGGGGGGCGTAAAATCGATGAGCTGCACCTCCGGGCCCGGGTTTTCCTTAATGATGGAGAATTTCGGACTGGGTATTATGTTGGAAACACCCTGCGTGCTAACAAATGTTCAGCGTGGCGGCCCCTCGACCGGCCTGCCTACCCTCCCTGGCCAGGCTGACATGATGCAGGCTCGCTGGGGCTCCCATGGCGACTACGAGGTAATTGCTCTAGCTCCAGACTCGCCCCAGGAATCGTTCGAGCTGACTATCCACGCCTTTAACCTTTCTGAAAAATATCACATGCCGGTACTGGTTATGACTGATGAGTGCGTCGGGCATATGACTGAGAGGGTGGTCATACCTCCCGCTGAAGAGATCGAGTTGGTTGAACGCCGATATACCGATAAGGAACCTGGAGAAACCTGGCCGTACGAGCCCACCGAGGGAGTGGTATCTCCTTTTTTGCCTGTCGGCAAAGGATATAAGTTCCATGTGACAGGTCTGACCCACGATTACAGGGGCTACCCCGTCATTAATGCCGAAACCCAGGAGACAAATGTTCGCCGCCTTATCGATAAGGTAAATAACCATGTCGATGAGATTATCTGGCTTGAAGAGAAAGATGTTGAAGGCGCCGAGATAGTGGTAATGGCTTATGGCATCTCCTCTCGGGTGATCCAGCCGGCCATTACCAAGGCAAGGAAAGAGGGTATTAAAGTTGGCCAGATTAAGATGGTTACCGTCTGGCCCTTTCCGGAAAAGCGGGTCAGAGAACTGGCTGGTCAGGTGAAGTCATTAATTATGGTAGAGATGAACTACGGTCAGGTATTTCTGGAAATGGACCGGTGTGCCGCCGGAAAATGCCAGACCTACCTTGTCGGGCATGCTGGAGGGACCGTGCATAGGCCGGACGATATTTATAAGACCATAAAGGAAGCTGTTAAATGAGTACTAAAGTAATTCAGGACCAAACGCAAGAAAGAGAAGAGCATCCGATGGAGGGACTCCTCCGGATGGACCGTATCCCGCATATCTGGTGCCCCACCTGCGGGATCGGGACTACGGTGACGGCCCTGGCCGTCGCCCTTAAACAGCTCCAGCTTGACCTGAACGATGTGGCTGTGGTCTCAGGGATAGGCTGCACCGGTCGGGTGGCTGGGTACATGAAGCTCGACTCGTTTCATACTACCCATGGCCGGGCGATTCCATTTGCCCTCGGCCTGCATATCGCCCGGCCGGATTTGAAGGTTATTGTTTTCTCCGGCGATGGAGATTTGGTCTCTATCGGCGGCAACCATCTGATCCATACGGCCAGACGCAACGTTGATATCACTGTCATCTGTGTGAACAACTTCATTTATGCCATGACCGGTGGCCAGGTCGCCCCAACCACACCGATTACTGCCAGATCGTCTACCTCACCGTATGGCAATTACGAACATCCGTTTAACCTGCCTCTTTTGGCGGCATCATCGGGGGCAGTGTATGTAGCCCGCTGGACGGCCTTGCATATCCGCCGCTTGACCGTGGCCATCAAAGAAGCCATCACCAAGAGGGGTTTCTCATTTGTCGAGGTTATCGCCCCCTGTTCTACCCTTTATGCCAGGCTCAATAAACTTGGCTCCGGTCTTGAGTTGATGAAGTTCTACCATGATAACAGCATTATCAGGCATGGCGCTGATCTGAAGGAAGTCGACATTGATTACCAGTCGAAAATCGTGGTAGGCAAGTTCGTGGATATCGAAAAGCCGACCTACCTCGATTGCCTAAACGATGCCTTTAAGAAGAAATTCGGCGACAAATATAAACTCTACGGAGGCGGTAATGGCGACAACTGAAATTAGAATCACCGGCTTAGGAGGCCAGGGGGTGATCCTTTGTGGCTACATCATCGGCAAAGCCGCTTCCATTTTCAGTAACCAGCATGCCACTTTAACCCAGAGCTTTGGACCGGAGGCACGTGGCAGCGCCTGCAGCGCCCAAGTAGTTGTCTCCGACACGCGCGTACTCTATCCGTATGTTACCTCACCCCAGGTAATGTTGGCCATGTCCGGTGATGGTTATATAACCCACAAGAACACTATGGCTGAAGACTGTACTCTTGTCTACGAAAAGGATCTGGTTGAGCCGGAGAAACACGGGCCGAAAGTAAAGGCTTACGGCATTCCGGCTACTCGTATTGCCGAGGAGTTGGGCCACAAGATCGTTTTGAACATCGTTATGTTAGGGTTTTTCGGGGCGGTGACTGACCTAATACCCAAGGAGGCATTACGCAAGGGGGTAGAAAGCTCTGTCCCGGCAGGCACAGAGGAGCTGAACCTCAAGGCTTTCGATAAAGGGTATGAATACGGTCGGCAGTTAAAAGAAAAAAACGCTGTAAAGGTTTAACATAAGGTGGTCTTGCAAGCTTACATCCCATGGATAGTATTATGGCCGTGCGGGTAAACAAACAAAAAGGAGTCTTGGTTTTAGGGGGGGGGATTGCCGGGATTCAGGCGGCTTTGGATTTAGCTGCCTCCAGAATTCAGGTCTATTTGGTCGAAAAGTCCCCCTCGCTTGGTGGGAGAATGGCTCAATTGGACAAGACCTTCCCCACCATGGACTGTGCTATATGAATTCTGGGGCCCCGGATGATGGATGCCGGTCGGCATCCCAACATTGAAGTCCTGACCAACTCGGAGTTGATCCATCTTGAAGGTCGGGCCGGAAGTTTCCGGGCCACCATCAGGAGAAATCCTCGTTATGTCAGTGAGGACTTATGTACCGGCTGCGGCCAGTGTAGCGATAATTGTCCTGTGATAGTGCCCAACGAGTTCGAGGTTGGGATGGGGGCGCGCAAAGCGATTTACTCCCCTTTTGCTCAAGCTGTGCCAAATTTCTATATCATCGATAGGGAAAACTGCCTTAACGATGATTTCCTGGTTTGCACCAACTGCCTCAATAGTTGCGACCGCAACGCTATCAACTTCGATGATCCCGGCGAAGAAATCGAATTTGAGGTGGGCGCCGTTATTGTAGCTACGGGGTTTGACGTTTATGACGCCTCAGCTATTGCCAGTTACGGCTATGGCCTTTATGATAATGTTTTGACCAATATGGAGCTGGAGAGGATTCTGAATGCTTCTGGCCCGACGCGCAGCCATATCGTAAGACCGTCCGATCACAAAGTACCTAAAAAGATAGCCTTTATTCAATGTGTAGGTTCGAGGGGTGAGGGAAAAGAGGCCGGCTGCCAGTATTGCTCGCGGTTCTGTTGCATGAATGCTGTCAAAGATTGCCTGCTGGTCAAACAGCATGAGCCTGACATCGAAGAGTTGATGGTTTTTTACATAGACCTGCGGGCAGCGGGTAAGGGTTTTGAAGAATTTTATCAGCGATCGCTTGAAATGCCGGAATTGAAATATGTCCGTGGCCGGCCGTCGAAAATAATTGAAGACCCCGAGACAAAAGATGTGATCGTTTTTGTTGAGAACGGTGAAACGGGCCGGGTAAGCAGACTCAGGGTGGATATGGCTGTCCTATCGGCAGGTGCAGTAGCCCCGAAATCGAATAAAGGATTGGCTGAGGTTCTCGGTATCGACCTTGACGAGAACGACTTTTTCAAAGTTGACACCAGATATGGTTCGCCGCTTCACACGGCAAGGGAGGGTATTTATGTCTGTGGGACTGCTGCCGGTGTTAACGATATCTCCGATTCGGTAGTCCAGGGTTCCGGTGCGGCGGCAGAAGCTGAGAGGTTTGCTGCCAAACTCCGGATAGAGGAAAAACCACAAGAGGTAAAGGAATTAGACACTTCCGGGCCGCCCAGGGTGGGAGTGTTTCTTTGCCACTGCGGTATTAATATCGCCGGTGTCCTTGATGTGGAATCGTTGAAGGAGTGTGCAAAGGGAATGCCCGATGTAGTCTATGTTGAAAACAATCTCTTCCTCTGTTCTGATGAGGGCCAGCGGTTGGTGCAGGAGAAGATAATCGAACATAATCTGAATCGCGTCGTGGCCGCCGCCTGCACCCCTCGCACTCACGAACCGATCTTCCGTGAAAGCTGCGAACAGGTCGGTCTTAATCCTTATCTTTTTGAAATGGTCAATGTCCGTGACCAGTGCTCCTGGGTACACACCAATCTCCCGGGGGTCGCCACCCAGAAAGCCAGGGACCTGATAAAAATGGGCGTGGCCAAAGCCCGCCGTCTGCAACCGTTGTATAAGAAAACCATCCCCATTAACCAGAGCGTGCTTGTTATCGGTGGCGGGGTAGCCGGTATGCGTGCCGCTTTAGACCTTGAGGCCCAGGGGTTCAAAGTATACCTCATTGAAAAGGAAGGCCGTCTCGGAGGCCTATTAAATAACTTGACCAGGGTATATCCCGCCAATCTTTCGGCGGTTGAGCTTGCCCGCACCATGGTGGAAAAGATCAAAGCCAGCCGGGTTGAGGCAATGGCCTCCACCGAAGTAAATTCCATTACCGGCTTTGTAGGCAATTTCGATGTTTCCACCCCCAACGGTAATTTCAAGGTAGGAACCATAATTGTGGCAACAGGTGCGGATATTTATAAGCCTGAGGGAGAGTTCGGCTATGATCAGTATGAGAATGTTATAACCAACCAGGAACTTGAAAACATCTTACATGATGCCAAGGGTAAAATCCAGATAAAAGGACAAAAACCGGAGACTGTAGTTTTCATCCAGTGTGTCGGTTCTCGTGATCCCAAAAGGAATCCTGGTTGTTCCCGTTTTTGCTGCCCTACCACCATTAAACAAGCCGTTCGTTTGCGGGAAAGCGATGTAAATGTAGTGGTACTTCATCGGGATATACGTACCGTAGGTGCAAAAGCGGAAGAACACTACCGCCACGCCCGAGCCCTCGGGGTGAAGTTTCTACGGTACACACCTGAGAGACTTCCCCGAGTATCGGGTAGTGGCAACCGGGCTGAGAAAGTGGAGATACTTGAGCTGGCTCTGAATCGGACTTTGGAGACGGACGTTGACTATGTTGTACTTGCGGCTGGTATGGTTCCCAATGAGCAAAGCACCGCCAAGCTTCACGAGATACTTAAAGTGCCCCGTAGCGCAGATGGCTTTTTCATGGAGCGCCACGCTAAGCTCGGCCCGGTGGAAACCACTACCGAAGGTGTGTTTTTAGCCGGTTGTGTCAGTGGTCCGAATGATATCGCCGACTCCATCGCCCAGGGTTCGGCCGCCGCCGCCAAGGTAGCTTCGTTTATCGCCCGGGATACGGTGGCGCTGGAACCGACCACATGTGTCGTGGACCAGCTCCTTTGCCGCGCCTGCGGGCGGTGTGTGGAGATTTGTGAATACCGCGCCCCGTCTCTCGTGGAGGTTGCCCCGGGGCTCAAGGCTGCCCAGATCAATCAGGCCTTGTGTAAAGGTTGCGGCACATGCGCCAGTTGGTGCCCCACCGGAGCCATCTCCGCTTTACATTTTACAGACGAACAGATCGATTCCATGATGGAAGCATTACTGGCAGGTGAAGTTTAAACCATGACCAGAAAAACCTCTAAAGCTCCAAAGAAAAAAACAGAGTTTGTTCCTAACATTGTGGTGTTTGCCTGCAACTGGTGCAGTTATGCAGGGGCCGACACCGCCGGTGTCAACCGTATTCAACATTCACCCAATTTCAGAATCATCAGAACAATGTGTTCAGGTCGGGTCACACCCGGCTTTGTTTTGAAGGCTCTCAAATTGGGGGCCGACGGCGTCCTGGTCTCAGGGTGCCATTTCGGCGATTGCCATTATATATTCGGCAACTATAGAGCCGTGGAACAGTTTGACAAGACCAAAGCGTTGGTGAAAACCCTCGGTTTGGATGAAAAACGGGTCCGCTTAGAGTGGGTTTCTGCAGCGGAGGGGCCCCGCTGGGCTGAAGTCATTGACGAGTTTGTTGGTCAAATTGCAGCTTTGGGCCCTAGTCCGCTAAACCATCAACCCAAGTCTAAAGAATGACCACCCATGGAAATAACCGTTGACAAGCTCAAGAAAAGCCGCGCCTTCTTGTGTCTTGAATGTGGCAAATGCACCGCCGTATGTCCCATCTCCAGTTTTAACAACAGTTATTCGCCTCGCCGAATGGTGGCCGAGGGACTTTTTTACGGGGCCAACGGCTTGATCTCCGATCCTCTTTTATGGTCTTGTTTGACCTGCCAGCTTTGCTCACAACGCTGCCCGGTAGATGTTAAATATTCTGAATATATAAGGGACATCCGCGCGGTAGCATATAGCCAGGGGAGCTGGGGCAACCCCTCGCACGGCGGCGCCATGCATCATATCATGGAAATGGCCGCCTCGCCAAAACTGAAGCAAGACCGGACCGGCTGGATTGACAAAGACCTAAAAGTCAAGAGCAGAGGCGATCTGCTGTACTTCGTGGGCTGTCTGCCATACTATCAGGATTTCTTCGCCAAAGATTTCGATTTCTCGCCGATCTCCATTGCCCGGGATACAGTCAAGATTTTCAACTACCTCGGCATCGAACCTGTTATCCTGGACAACGAACGGTGTTGCGGTCACGATCTTTACTGGCTGGGTCAATTTGGGCAGTTTGATGAACTGGGTCGATTGAACATGAAAGAGATAGAGCAAACTGGCGCCAAGACTGTAGTAACTGCCTGTCCGGAATGCGCCCTTACTTTGAAACAGCTCTATCGCGAAAGGCTGGGCCCGGTGAGCTTTGAGGTGAAACATATAAGCGAATTTGTGGCAGAGAATATCGACAAGTTTAAGTTTAATGACCTCGATATGGAGATTACCTTCCAGGATCCTTGCCGTTTAGGAAGATATATGGGAGTCTATGATCAGCCGCGCGAAACGATGTTATCTATTCCGGGAATTAAAATGCACGAGATGTCCCATAACAGACGAGGTGCTATCTGCTGTGGCACGACTAACTGGATGAATTGCGATGCCACCTCCAAGCAGATCCAGCATCACCGGCTTGCCGAGGCAAAAGCAACCGGTGCTCAGACGCTGGTTACCGCCTGCCCCAAATGCCAGATCCATTTTCGGTGCTCCGAATGTGGCGAAGAGTCCGAGAAGGTGGACATAGAGTTGACCGATTTTGTGAACATAATAGCCTCAGCCCTCAAGGGTTGAGATTCTGAATAAGGAAATGTTGGGAGAAGAGATATGACAACTGAGCTGAAGAAACCTGAAGATTTGCGCATCGGGGTGTTTGTTTGTGAATGCGGGCTTAATATCGCCGGTACTGTGGATTGCGCCGCTGTTAGCCAGTATGCCGAGACTTTGGATGATGTGGTGGTTGTTGTCCAGAACAAATATACCTGTGCCGACCCCGGGCAAAACGAGATCAAAAAAGCGATCGCCGAGCATAACCTCAACCGCGTCGTGGTAGCCTCCTGCACTCCGAAAATCCACGAACCCACATTCCGGCAGTGCGTCGCCGAAGCAGGACTAAATCCATACCTGTTTGAGATGGTCAACATCCGCGAGCAGTGCAGCTTGGTGCACCAGAACGAGAAGGAGAAAGCCACCGAGAAAGCCAAGGACCTTGTCCGCAGCGGTGTGGCCAAAGCTCGTTTCCTGGAGCCACAGGAAGAAGCAGAGGTTCCGGTTACAAAGGCGGCCCTGGTTATTGGGGGTGGTGTGGCCGGTATTCAGGCCGCCCTCGATCTGGCCGATGGCGGGCACCAAGTCTATCTGGTCGAGAAAGAGCCTACTATCGGCGGGATCATGGCGGCCCTGGACAAAACGTACCCGACTATGGATTGCTCCATATGAATACTCGGACCTAAAATGATGGATGTCGGTCGACATCCCCGGATTGAACTGATGACCTACAGCGAAGTTGAGTCGGTCACAGGTTTCATAGGCAATTTCCATGTAACGGTTCGCAAAAAGGCTCGTTATGTAAACCCCGATGAATGTACTGCCTGTGCCGAATGCTCCAATGTTTGCCCGGTAGCGGTGCCTGACGAGTACCAGCAGGGTTTCTCATCGCGTAAAGCGATCTACCTGCCTTTTCCTCAAGCGGTGCCCTCCTCTTATATCCTTAACATGAACGACTGCTTAGGCAATAACCCCATCGCCTGCGGCAAATGCGCCGACGTATGCGACAAAAAGTGCATCAACTACGACGACCAGGACAAGCTGGTGAATGTCGAGGTGGGGATAGTAATCGTTGCCACCGGGATGGATGTTTACGATCCGACTGAGTACGATGAATACGGCTACACCCGTTACGAGAATGTCATCACCAGCATGGAGTTTGAGCGGCTGATCTGCGCCGGCGGACCTATGGAGGGACACTTTGCGCGGCCCACCGACCTCAAGATCCCCCAGAAAATCGGATTTATTCAATGTGTCGGCTCTCGCTCCCGGGACGGCCGCGGCAACCCCTATTGCAGTAATATCTGCTGTATGAATACGGTCAAGGACACCCTTTTACTGTGCGACCACTATCCCGGCGTCGAGGCCAAAGTGTTTTACATGGATATCCGCTCTTTCGGTAAGGGCTTTGAAGACCTCTATATGCGCAGTAAAGAGGAGGGTGTCAGATATATCAGGGGAATCCCCGGCGACGTAGTCGAAGACGCTGAGACCAAGAACTTGCTGTTGACGGTGGAGAACACGACCACCGGGAAACTCGAAAAGCATGAGCTTGAAATGCTGGTTTTGGCCCAAGGAGTCATTCCGCGGCGGGATGGCGAAAAGATCAAATCGCTTCTGACGTTATCGACTACCTCCGATGGTTTTATCATGGAATCGCACCCCAAGCTAAAACCGGTGGATGCTCCGACCAGGGGCGTCTATATCGCGGGTTGCGTGGAATCGCCCAAAGACGTTAAAGACAGTGTCACCCAGGCCGGCGCCGCGGCGGCCAGAGCCAGTATTCTACTTAATGCCGGCAAAACCAAAGTGGAGGCTATCACGTCGCAGATTGACGGCGACAAGTGCAACTACTGCGGCCTCTGTGCCAGGGTATGCCCCTACAATGCCATTATGGCTCCTGACAAGAAGGCCAAGAAGCTCCCAGTCGTCATCCAAGCTGCTTGTGCCGGATGCGGTGCCTGCGCCGCCGAGTGTACCCAGGATGCCATTGTCATGCGGCATTTCCGTGATGAGCAGATTATGGCCCAGATCGAAGCTCTCTTAGCTGTAGAACCACATAAACGCCTGTTGACCTTCGCCTGCAACTGGTGCAGCTATGCCGGCGGCGATGATGCCGGCACTGCCAGACTGCAGTACCCTACAACCTGTAGGGTTATAAGGACCATGTGCTCCGGCCGTGTCGACGAGAAATTTGTCTTCCATGCTTTCCGGCTTGGAGCGCCCATGGTTTTGGTCTCGGGCTGTCATTTCGCGGACTGCCATTACATCAGCGCTGTGCAGTCGACCCAGAAACGCATGGACCGCCTGTGGAACAAGCTGGACAAACTGGGTATCCGCGCCGAAAGGCTGCAGCTTGAATGGATATCTGCGGCCGACGGGCAGAAGTTTGCCAGGGTGATGCGCGAGCTGGAAGATATGGTCAAAGCGGTTACTACGGAGGAGATTGAACATACCATGAATGTCCTGACCGAAGAAGAAACCAAGAGCAAAAAGAAAAGAGCTCCGAGTACCATGGAGGTAAAGGTCTGATGGCGCCAAGAGAGACCAGATTCAAATGCCTGCACTGCGGACATGAATACACCGGCACGTACGACCCCAACAATGTCACCGAACGGTCCTGTCCCGAATGCCGATCAAACAGCGTGCGGCGCTTGCCCAACCCGAAACCGGCGCCAAAGAAGTAGACGCTTGATGCAATCATCCGAAGACGTATCAAAGTAGAAACTAACTTCGCCTGACCGGAGTGGTGAAAGTGGTAGACGCAGGGGACTCAAAATCCCCTGAAGACGATTCCGCAAGTGATTGACACCCAACACAAGCTATTGCTATTCAAGTCATTAGCGCATTTCATTGCACGTACTACTTTGTCTCAATTCGGAGCATTTTGGACTATCAATGGACACTATTTGGACACCCGAAAGACTGTTCAACGTGGAGCTTTGTTACCAAATTGAGGAGTAACGACGGAAACGACAACTGGTAATGAATCTGTCAAATAAGAAAAGAGGCCGAAACGATCTTTCGCTCCAACCTCGTGTAATTATGTCCCTTTCCATGCCGTCTACTAATTAAGTGATTGCCTCGCCTTTCATCCCGACCTTGCGGCACTTAGCTTCTCCGATTCCAGAACCTTCACCAACGTCTGCACCCTGGCGTCGGGGAATTCAGACAATTGCAGTTGGTCAAAACTGATCTGGTTTGGCGAAAGTAACAACCGGTAGCCACCCTTTTTGTCGTTCTCTATGCACAGTCTGCCGTCTACCTGATTGGCTTTCAGCTCCTGTCGCAGTCGGTAGATGTAGCGGATGTGATTGTCGCCTGAGTCAAGTTCAGAGTGCGGCAGATATTTTCCAGGTGCCGTTACCGATAGATATGCTAGCCGGAAGAGATAGTAGAAGCTATTACCAGAGAGCAGAATCGATCGCTCGTTGACTATGACCTCAAACCGTCTGCCGGCCGGTCTGCCAGTGACCATAAGCTGCACTCCATTGATCGTGTCGTCTGACAGTCTCATCGTGTCCCTCCTTTGATACGTACTACCGGCTGACCTCCATTAGTGGGATTTATTCTCCACTTCTGGCAGGGAACATAGTATTCACAGTCCGCGCATAGCCAGCCGGGTTTGGGGTAGTACTGCTTGGTCTTGATGGCTTGTGTGACAGCTTTGGCGATGTGAAAGAATCGCACTTGGTCATCCTGACGCCGTTCAGTTTGCCACGATTCCAGTCGGGGTCTGGTGGTCTTCAGCAAACAGTCAAAGCGCAGGGTAGGCGACCGCTTGTAGAGCCACTCGTAAGCGTAAGAGTAAGCAGTAAGCTGCAGGTGTTGCGTCAAATCCAAGAGGGTGAATTTCCGAGCGGCTGTCTTCAGCTCTACCACCGTGTCATCTTCCTCAATGAGGTCGATGACGCCGTCCAAAGGTAACTCCAGCGTCTCTCCAGTTTCCTTGTCTACCAGTGGTACTCGGAAGGGCAACTCGACGGACGTGACCGGGCCCCCTTGATACTCTTTCAGGTAGGCAACCAGCATTCGCTGCCCTCGTTCGATGAGTGCCTCTTTAGATGCTCCGTCCTTGAAGGTAATGTTGTCGACCTTCTGGGCGTTGAAGTCAGCGCAGAAAATTCTGGCCACTTCCTCACCTTCTGGATCGATGCCATCCATACGCTGCCTGTGCCACCAAGCCACTGCGGAGTGGACGGCGCTGCCGAAAGCAAGAGCAGCAGGCTTAAATGGCCGTGGGAGTTGGTCAACATAGGTGAAGCGATACTTAAGCGGGCACATCAGGTACAGGTTGATCTGGGAGACGGAGATATGATCTCTCGGATAGCCGTTGTCACTGTTCATTGGACGATCACCTCCTTTTCTCCTCAGCTTCACGAACCATCTGGTCGATAGCAGCACTAGCGTCCTCTTTGGTCACGTCTTTGAGCGATACTACCCCAAACAGCTCCTTCAGGTGCTGGTGAGCCTCGTCATCTTCGATTCCTCGGTCAGCCAGTAACCTGAACAGGTAGCGTCGCTGAGCCTCAGTCATCGGAGCTTTGCCGTTTCCGCTGGTGCCAGACGAAGCCTGGGAGTTACCGGTACCTCTATCCGCTCTCGCGTCGGACCGGTCGGTGCGCCTTTGAGCCTGACCAGCGCCAGCTGCACCTTCCCCTCCCGCTGGATTTTCTCCGAGGTCGTTATTGCCGTTTAAGCCTAGTTCCTCGATAAAGACCACGCCGATGTTGACCGCGTCCCGCAATGCTCTGGCTTTGGCTCGCGTCTCGGCCATGCGGATAATGTGTGGGACAATCCGCGACGTGACGTTTTCGGGATTGGCGTCGCCGTGGCTTTTGAAGGTACCTTTGGTGGTCTCAACTACCGCTGAAAAGACGGCAGTGAGTTGGTTCTCATCGTTCGGGAATTGAAGCAAATTAGTGTCAAGCCGCTTCATGCCTTCCTCGTGGCCGAGGTTCAAAAGCCCGGCATAGGTCACGACGTCTCTGGTGCCGATGACCCTACCGGTCTTGTCCTTAATCTCGATCGTTTTCACAAGGTTGCTGTTTCTTGACATACTGATTCTCCTCTTTTGTAATGTGTTGCGTGTTATTGGGTTGTGGAAAGGGCAGACAATCTTGAGAAACCACTCCCTTAGACTGTCAGGAGGGAGTGTATCAACGTTGTAAACGCAATCAATTGCCGTTGAAAGCAGGTTTTTCGCCCTGCACACAGAATATGTGGGCTGCTACAATGCTGGCACTATGTCTGTAAACCGCATCACGCTCCTGGCACAAACGAACCATCGCAATGAGTTTAAGCCCTTTGGTATCAAACAGCCGGATCGCCGCCGGCACATGTACGTCATCGGGCAAACCGGTGCTGGCAAGTCAACGCTGCTGTTGAACCTGATTGCGCAGGATGCCAGACACGGACATGGATTCGCCTTGCTTGACCCGCACGGTGACTTGGTGGAGCGAGTACTCGATCTTATCCCGCTTTGTCGTGTTAATGAAGTCGTCTACATCAATCCTGCCGACCTGGAGTATCCGGTCGCATTCAACGTCCTGAAAAACACCCAACCAGAGCTAGGCCACTTGGCAGCTTCGGGTTTGGTGCAAGTGTTCAAGAAAATCTGGAGCGACTCGTGGGGCCCGCGACTTGAATACGTGCTGCGTAATGCGATTCTGGCACTCCTTGAATGTCAGGGTCAAACTCTGCTCGGCATACCCAGATTGTTGACGGACGACCGTTACCGGCGCTGGGTCATCAAGCGAGTAACCGACCCTGTGGTGCGTAACTTCTGGCTTCTGGAGTATGAGCAGTACCCAAAGGTCTTTCGCACGGAGACCATCTCGCCTATTCAGAACAAGGTTGGGCAGTTTTTATCAGCCTCTATAATGCGCAACATTCTCGGACAGACAAAGACTAAGTTTGACCTGCGGCAGGTTATGGACAACGGCCAGATACTGCTGGTGAACCTGGCCAAGGGTAAGGTTGGAGAGGACAACGCCGCCCTTCTGGGGGCGCTTATCGTCACCAAGCTGCAGTTAGCTGCCATGAGCAGGGCTGAGATACCCGAAGCCAATCGCAAACCATTCTCTGTTTTCATTGATGAGTTTCAGAGCTTCGCCACTGAGAGTTTTACCGACCTTCTCTCCGAGATGCGCAAGTATGGCATCCAACTAGTGCTGGCCCACCAGTACCTGGCTCAACTGCCGGATTCCTTGCGGTCGGCAGTCTTCGGAAACGTGGGTACAATCATCTCCTTCAGAATTGGCGCCGAGGACGGAGAGTACCTGGAAGAGGAGTTCACACCCGTTTTCACTGCGGACGACCTGCTCATGCTTCCCGCTCATCACGTCTACCTGAAGCTATCAATTGACGAAACAACATCGGAGCCGTTCAGCGCCGTCACCTTTCCGCCTCCGACCTGGTCGTACGGTAGCCGCAACAAGATCATCCAACAATCCCGCCAGCGCTACAGCACTCCTCGGTCGGTGGTGGAGACCAAGATCACCAAGTGGAAGAGCACTGAGCTGCTTTTCCAGTCGTGATCTTCCCCACAACCGTTCCTTAACAATCCAACCAAATCAGTAATCGAAAGGCAGCCAAACCCGGAGCGCCACGTGGTAGGTGTCTTGGTGCGGTTGTCACAACTTCACGGAAAGGAGATCAATTTGTACGCAACTGTAAGGCAATTCCAGCTGGATTTGTTCGCAAGTGACGCTTCTACAGACGCTGAGACGGTTAACGTCCATGCTGATAGTGCTGTCACCGGTCCCAAAACTCTGCGCCGAGAGAACAACCGGCGTGCTTTAGCACTCATTGAGAGTGGTGATTTTGACCGAGAAGAGGTCTTTCGACTCTACACTGGCCTCGGTGGTCTCATAGAGGCTGAAGATGGTGAAAGCTTCCTGGCCGGTTCCCACAAGGCGTTGGGGCAGTACTTCACGCCGTCAAGAGTGACCAAGCTCATGGTTGACCTCTTAGCCATCCCGCCTGGAGCACGAGTTTTCGATAACTGCTGTGGACACGGGGCCATGTTCTGGCACCTGCCTGAGGGATGTTACGCGACCGGGATAGAGTTGCAAGAGGATGCCTGCCGGGTCGCCCAAGCGCTGTTTCCCCGTCAAACCATCATCCATGGCAACTGCCTTGACTACCTTGTGGAAGACCAGTTTCATTACGCCCTGATCAATCCACCGTTCGGACTTAACTGGCAGACTGACCTTAACCTTGATGTGGTTGGCTACGGCGGTAAGGTGTTGTCTCAGGTAGCTTGTCTGGAACTGGCCATCCGAGCTGTGATGCCGTCAGGATATGTTGCCGTGATTCTGCCACGCGGTTCACTGCGCCGACCGGACATGGTGTCATTCAGACGATGGTATCGCAATCAGGCCAGAGTAGTGGCAGTGGTTAACCTGCCGAAGGCTACTTTTTCTGAGCAGGGCACCGAGGTAGAGTGCTCAATCGTGATACTCAAGAAGCTGCCTGCACCGGATCGTCCAACCTTGCAGTACAACGCTGAATTGATAGAGCTGGAAGGTACGGACAACAGTGATGCGGCGTGCTTTCCATCTTTGCGCAAGGTTTGGAGCAATGAGTCTGTCTCTCGCGATGCCCTGAAATTTGCGGCCGAAATAGCGGATCGTGGTCCGGCGGTAATCGAGCCTCGCGTCACCCACGATGATGAAACAGTTCCCGCCGTCGTCTATCAACCGACCGTCCCTTACGCTCCCGAAAGTGGACTTCTGCTAAAGAAAGGTCGGTACTCCGTGATTCCCCAACCAAGTGACGTATTAACCGCCTTGAAACTGGAAGAAATCCGGGAGGTTAGGTGTGAGAAGGATTACTGGTCGAAGACGGATGAGTATCGTGACATCACCAGTCTCAGTGCCTTCTATAGTGGCAATGGTCACCCCAAGTTTCTCAACCTGTTCGAAGCCTACCAGATCGACTGGAAATACGACCCACAGTTGGCTCACTGGATTGCCGGGAAGCATCGGTGGTGGCAGCGGCAGCAGTTTGTCTACCAGACGTATCAGGCAGCCAACGGTGACGAGACCGAAACGGTCATTGAGGATCACTTTCCTTCTGAGTACCAGGTAAATCGCCGAAAGCTGGACTTGCTTGGCTTCTCTCCCTTTCTCTTTGAGTATCAGCAGATGGATGTGGCCAGACTCACCTGCAAACCGTTCAACGCTTTGCTGTACGACATGGGTCTGGGCAAAACCAGGACGGCCATCACTACGGCGCTGCTAGCCGGTAGCAAGCGGATTCTCATTGTCTGTCTCTCGCGTCTGGTAAAAGTCTGGGTAGACGAGTTCAACAAGCTTGGAATTGACGACTACTCGGTGATCAGGTCAATGAAGGATGTCGGGGAAATGAAACACTTTTCAATCGTCTCCTACGAGAAGCTCAGTCGACAGGAAACAGTGTCACTTGAAACTGTTGAGTGCCCGTCTTGCGGGAAAACCTGCGCTACTCTCAGATGTGGCTGCGGTTGGAAGCGAACCAGAAATCTCGTTTGTCCCAAGTGTAAGGCTGAATCTTGGCGAGGTCACAGTTGCCGTTCTTGCGGCTATGTTGATCGAGTCTGGGTCCCGGCTTTGGTCAAGCGGTTACGGAGAATCCATTGGGGTATGGTCATCGTGGACGAAAGCCAGATGATGAAGACCAAGAACAGTTTGCGCTCGCAGGCAGTGTCCTCTCTGAATGCTAAACGCAAGCTGCTTCTCACTGGAACGTTGATCAAGGGTTACGTCCCGGACATATTCTGGCAACTGCACTGGTGCTTTGGCGGCGGTTCGCCGGGGTTTCCCTACCCGTGGCGCGGTGGCGCCAAGAAGTTCATCAACCAGTTCGCTACCTACGAGTACGTCTCTGAGGAGTACCAGGATCGAATTCAGGGAAAAAAGAAGATGGTACCGAAAGTGAACAACCTAGAGCAGTTCTGGGAGCTGATAGGGCCGAAGGTGATCCGAAGACTCGTTGACGATCCGCTGGTGAAGCAGTCGATTCAGCTGCCGCCTAAGAACGTCAAGGTCTTGATGATCGACATGGATCTCGCTCAGAAGGCCGTCTACGACTGGTGGTACGAGAACTTCGTGGAGTGGTACCGGCAGCAACTTGAACTGGAAGAACGAGACGCCAATTACACCATCAAGAACGCGGCTATTCTGGGCCAGCTTTGGAAGCTGCGGCAGGCGGCCACCTGTCCCCACATCTTCACTGGTGAGCACGGCGGCCCCGCCTACAATGGCACCGACATCAACAAGCACAAGGCGCTATGGAAACTGTTTGAGAACCTGCCGAAAGGTGACAAGGCGGTTATTTTCACCGGCTACAACCCCAACTCCAGACTCGTGGCCGAGAGGCTGGGAACGACTTGTCTGATTGGTTCCACTCCGATTCCGGTGCGGAACCAGGCCATTGAGCAGTTCCAGAAGGAGACTGAGCCTCGACTGCTGGTGGTAGGTCTGCTGGCCATGAATTTGGGTCAGACGCTCACGCGAGCCAACCATGCCTTCATGACCGACTTGGACTGGTGTCCCAGTTCCATGGTGCAGGCTGAAGGTCGGCTTCTGCGGATTTCCCAGCAGCAGCCGGTCAATGTCACCTACCTGCTGTCCAGCGGCACCATCGACGAGGATATGTACGAGCTGATCTACCAGAAACAGGCCGCCATTAACGAGGCTATTGACCATAAAACCCACACGGAGAAGGTCACCCCGTTGTCAATCCGCGACTTTGTGGACGAAATGCTGAAGCGAAGGGAGAAGAAGCGATGAGTATGCGCATTGAAGGCAAGGAAATTCTTTTCTCAAAGGGAATCCGTCTCACCCCTGTTGAGCGCCGGCCACTCCTGTCGGGATTTGTCTGTCCCTATTGCAAGGAAATCCTCAAAGCCTACCTTCTTACAGCTAATCCATTGCCGTTGAAGGAGTTTCTAGAGCAGTCGAGCAGCGAAGACAAGCAGTACCGATCCATTGAAGTCCCCGGCGGGCAGGCAGTCTTGTCGCTTACCCATGAAGGCTACTACGGTAGTTGTGACCTGGAGATCTTCTGGACTCCGAGCCTGAAGCACAACCTGTTGGAATGGCTGACTAAACATCATTCGGACAGACGCTTCGGCTCTCTGGCCAAAGCGATGGCGGCTGTCAGGGCCAAACAGGTGGCCGGACTAGCCGCCATCCCTGACCTAACCGGCGGTGACGCCTGTCTTCTGGGATACGACAAGGACAAGTGGGAAGGCCAATGGAATAGCCGAACGGAAGACTACGACACGTACTGGGAACGAAAAGAGCGTAAAATAGAACAGAAGCTCTCCCGACTCGGAGTGGTTTCCGAGTAACTCATTACAAGCCAGTCGGCTACAAGCTGCTGGCTTTTTTGTGGCCAAAACCATTTCGCCTGTTGGTTATCAACTTCGGGTTTTGAGCTTGCTTTGAAGCCCAGACTACGGGAAGCATCAGACACTAACCTGTAATAGTAACAATGTCTTACAGGAACCCCGAAGTTTCCCCTTCTTGTCTGCTGATTTGGTTAGTCATGTTGGAAAACTGTTGGAAAGGATATCAATCCTAGTAGCCAAAAGTTAAGACTATGGCTATGTGGTACTCTGGACATTGGATGCAACCGGTCGGGCGGTTTCGACAACTGCGTATGAACTGGGTTAATAGACTGGCGCAAGGGAGGATAGCGCAGAATCGTGCAAGTTCCGGCTTGACCCATCTTGGATCTTTTGGCTCCATCGATGGTCACTCTTTGGACAATCGGTCAAGAAGGTGGTTGGTGGACTCCAAGCCTCGGAACAAATACGAACGGGGTTCCCTTATCAGCAAGAATACCGAGAGAGAATACCGGAATGTCTGCGCGGGAGAATCGCTCCAGACCAACAATACTGAGATTGATGCGTATGGCGATAATCAGCTAAGGTTCGGAGTACCGTAATTCGTGCCGTATGTGGTGAATGTATCGGTGAATATGTCTGAGGCCGCCGACAACCCTCTCCGCAGTCATCTTGTTGGTGGGCAGCTTCCGATTTGAAACTGCGCTCAACCTCAAGACGAATCCGTCTGAACGGCTGCCGTTCGGCACAAAACCACGCCCGCAACCGTTTTTTCAATCCTTGAGTTTCCATTTAAACCTCACATTCCTGGCGGTTCACGGGTTTCTATAATAAAGTAGTCATATTATATAGTCGTGTCAAGGGAATTATTGGCCGTATGCGAACATATCTTATGTTATGACATGCCCGATTATAAATACTCTGTGTTAATATTATTCATCCCCGCCTTTTTTAGTTGACTGTTTTAGTTGATTTATTGTATAATATCTTGTATTATGAAATTGGTCTGATTAACTTGCTATATGTCCAAAAACCCTCGGATTCTTGGCAAGTAAGAACGTAGCATGTTCTCAGACGTTGTCAGTGAAGGAGTTCTTGTATGGGAAGAAGAAGCTCGCCGAACCAAGGTACTTTAGCCGACATTATCGAGCGGACCAAGGGGAGATTCAATCCCATTGAATTCGCAGGTCTACTTGATCCGCATAAAAAGCGCGATGTTTCCCAAGCATCACAGCCCAGGGCCAACAAAGAAGTGATACATGCAGCCCGCGTTTATGGCAGTCGAGTTGCCAAACAACCGCGCTATTTCCCCCTGTGGCGTGTAAGAGAAGTGGCCGACTATATGCGGGTCGACCCAAAAGCGTGGCTTCTTACGGTGCTACGGGAGAGAATTCGTGACGAACTAAGGTGGGAATGGAAGAAGCTGCAGGAGAATCCATACACGAACAATCTCCTGGACACTATGCGAAGATTCTATAGCTGGGATATTTCTGACACCTCTGAACAAGAGTTTGACAGATTGGTCGCAGATATAATCGCATCGCTCGCTCTGAACAGCGAAGATGACAAAGGCCTCGTGAAACCTGAGGAATTCTCAAAAGCCGAATCTGTCCAGCGACAACTCGAGTCATCCCGTGCTCAACTGCTTCACCTTGATGATAATACTCTATTTCGGCTTGCGCAAATGCCCAATGATTTCTCTCTCCCCATTCGAAGCATGTTAATCCAGTATGCTACGCACTTCGCGCTGCCAGACCCTCCTAAAGATGAGGACAAAAGTGGTCAAGATCAAAAAAATGATCTCCCGGCAAGTTACGTTCAATGTATCGATACGGTAAGCACCGTTTATTTTCTTAGCCCGCATCTGATAGCACATACCGAACCGTATGAATCAGCAATCAAGACAATGGTCCAAGGAGGAGTGGCTCTTAAAGTGTTATGCCCTCCAAATGATAAGCATTGGGATTGGTTTAACAATCAATTCACCCAGGAAATCGTCAACGGTCAAATCCACATTGAAAAGGCGAAGAACCAGGAATTATTCAAAGACTATCGCGGATTCGAAATACGTATACCCCGAAGCGAGTTGCAGGCAGACCCAATAGGCTTCTGGTGGACATTTAACCCTGTAAAAGAGACCTGGGGTACAATTGAAATGAACCGTGGAGGTGTAAATCCTGTGATGTCGACTGATGTTGCAATTAAGCTTAGAAACAAATTCAAAGGTGCATTTGAATCATCTTCGGCGTAACTCTAAATTACTTAAGAAATGCAAAACCCTCATTCCGTTAGAAATCAGAGTATCATGGTCGACGTAAAGGACCTTTCGTTCTCGTATCGTGGCGACTATGGCGAGCTGCAAGTGCTAGATAGAATATCGTTCCAGGTTGCGCAACGAGAGTTTGTCTCCGTCATTGGCCCCTCGGGCTGCGGAAAGACAACGCTGCTCAGATGCCTCGCCGGGCTTCTTACGCCTAAACACGGAAACATTTCAATCGGCACAGTGTCACCCCAAGAGGCTAGGTCACGACGAGAGATGGGATTTATGTTCCAAGAATCTGCTTTGCCTGAGTGGCGGACCGTTGTTCGCAATATTGTCCTTCCATTAGAACTCGCCGGCGTCGATAAGAACCGCGCAGCGGATAGAGTAAGTGAATTGGTGAATCTCGTCGCTTTGAACGGATTTGAGCAGCATCGTCCGAGTGAGTTATCAGGCGGCATGCGTCAACGTGTAGCAATTGCTCGCGCTTTAGCTCTACGCGACTCCTTGTCAATACTATTGATGGACGAGCCCTTTGGAGCGTTGGATCTTATCACTAGGGAACGGATGAATCTGGAACTGCTTCGAATCCTCAGCGAAGTTAGTTGCGCATCCTTATTTGTTACGCATAGTATAGCTGAGGCGACTTTCCTCGCCGATAAAGTCATAGTATTTAGCCGTCTTCCCGCGCGAATCATACGTCAAATTGACGTTCCTCTTTCTCGACCAAGGCATGCATCTATGCGTAATTCTCCGCAATTCCAAGCAACGATCACAAGGATAAGGCAATGTCTAGAAACGTCCAGCGAATGACAGAGCGTCGTACAAGCGATCGCGAATTCACCTACAAGCGGCAGGATTCAGCGCGACCAAAGCGAAATTTGAGCAGGCACCCAGCCCTTCCTGCGTTCTTGGTTTTCTTCCTTACAGTGATCATCTGGGAAGCCGTGACTCTGATTTTCGATATTCCAACGTACGTGATCCCCACTCCTCACTCGATTGCTCTGGAATATGTTTCCAGCTATCACCTCATTGTCAATCACACACTTGTCACATTTACTGAGGCTTTCGCTGGCTTCCTATTGGGCTCCGGAATCGGAGGGCTATGTGGGCTTGTATTTGCGCATTCTCGTTTTCTCGAACGTGGCATATTTCCTTATGTTATAGCTTCTAACGCTATCCCCGTAGTTGCCATTGCTCCAATAGTGATACTTTGGTTCGGTTACGGTATTCAATCCAAGATTTTAGTTGCGGCCTTCTTGTGTTTCTTTCCCTTGTGCGTGAACATGTTGAGGGGCTTGAAATCTGTCGACTCGTTGGTCCTCGATGTATTCACTGTCTACGGCGCCTCAGGTTGGCGGAAACTATGGTATTGCAAGTTCCCATCCGCTATTCCGTATGTCTTCGCGGGGTTGAAGTTGAACGCAACGTATGCGGTGATCGGTGCGGTCGTCAGCGAATTCGTCGGTTCAAGTCGCGGACTAGGTTTTGCCATGATACAGGCTTCCTATGTCGTCGATACCCCCAGGCTGTGGGCAGCGATGCTGATGTCCGCAGCCCTCGGTATAGCATTCTTCGCTTCAATAGGGCTTCTCGAAAGAACACTGGTTCCGTGGAGTTTATCTCTAAAAAATGGCAATGGATCAAATCATCAATAAAGTAATTAAGGAGGATTAAGTTATGAAGAAGACGTTTCTTGTGCTCACTTTGGTAGCACTCGCAGCTTTGATTCTGGCAAGGTGCGGGAAAGATAATGGGCACATTGACAAACAGCTGACCGAAGTCAGCATGCGACTGGAATGGTATCCCCAGGCGCAGTTTGCTGGATTCTTGGTGGCGTTGGATAAGGGGTGGTATGAAGATGAGGGACTAAGTATGGAGATTCTTCCTGCTGGTCCTGACATCAAGCCGGTAAATACCGTTGCCTCGGGATCCGACGATTTTGGGGTCGGTCGCCCACACCAGGTATTAGCTGCCCGGAGTTCCGATGTGCCTTTAGTCATGGTCATCCAAATCTATCAGGACAGTGACCTGAGGTATGTTGCAAAGAAGGGACGCGGTATCGAAGAGTTTAGTGACGTGGCAGGCAGGAAGGTGGGGCTATGGCTCGGTGGTGACGAATATGAGTTTCTGGCGATGTTGAAAGCTGCTGGCATTCCGCAGGATGAAGTTGACATCATCCCTCAGGGCTTCCAGGTGACACCTTTCCTCGAAAACAAAATAGACATAAGCGAAGTAACAACTTACAATGAACTGAACGTAATACGACGGTATGGTTATTCAAATGATAGTCTAGTCATATTCTCTGCCAGGGACTTTGGTGTGGCTCTCCTCTCCGACGGGCTGTTCACAACTGAAAAGATGATTTCGCAGCAACCACATGTCGTGCAGTCAGTAGTTAACGCCAGCTTGAGAGGTTGGAAATTCGCATTGGAGCATCCCCGGGAGGCAGTCGCAATCGTGATGAAGTATAACTCCGACTTAGAATTTGATCACCAATTTGAACAGCTTCGTGAGGTAAATCGCCTTATATGGCAAGACGTCACCATAAGTGAAGGGCTGGGATTTATCAATGGACGGGATTTCGAGACTGCCAGGCAGATATTGGAGAGTTCAGGCCAGTTGCGACGACCGGTTGATGTTGCCGCTTCGTATACGCTAAAGTTTTGGCACAACACGCCCGATTCCATTAGACAAGCGAGTCCAGACTCTGCATTTATGAGTTATTGATGACTATCGCCGATAATAAGATGCACAAAGCGAGTAAGAAAGAAAGTGTGGGGCTGTCACATACTGACTATCCAAGCTTAAGAGATACATGTCGACTCTTGGCCAGAGCTGGGTTTGATCCTAGGGAAGCTGAAGAGTTTTGGAACGCTGCGGAAGGCGACTTCCAAAAGTTTGAGCGCCTAGTATACCTTAGGACCGTGGCCCGGATTCCAAAGGAATACGTTCTCGGTGAGTTGACGTTCTGCGGCCAAAAATTCGTCGTCGACCAAAGAGCCTATATTAGCGACCATTGGACCGAACTGCTCGTACATCGTGCGGTAGAGGTGATTCAGAATATTGAAAACAGAGTTGTATTGCTGGATGTCGGATGCGGCGCTGGAAGCATTGGCTTGTCCGTTACACTCTTTGTGCCCAATCGAATTAGGCATCTCTTATTAGCCGACATTAGCTGTAAAGCTCTCGAAGTGTGTCGACTAAACGTTCAAGCCTACGCCAACGTAAGGGAGTGTTTTCCATCATTTTCGATTCATGAGAGTGATCTACTGACATCAATTCCTAATGAAATCAGGACACCAGCAGAAACCATCGACCTACGTAAAAGTTACACGCTAATCGTGTGTGACCCTCCCTACGGTAGTCCTGACCGAGACAAAATGGTATCAAGAGGCATGTTGGAAAAGGCGGCACACGTTCCGAAAGAGTCTATATGGGGTCCTCACGGAGAGCTATTCAACATACATGTGAGACTGTTTTCAGAAATCCTGTCTAGATCTTGGAAAGCGCATGCGATTATTGAATGCGGCCGGTATGATGACGCACATCTCAGGGAGGTTCTGCCGACAAATATAGACTGGCAGCATGTGTGGCTAGACGAAGAGTATTCTGTTGTAGAAGCGATCTATCAACCGTGAGGGCGTATTCCACTAAGCGATCTGCTCTTATAAGCGACCGTTTGGTAATACCTCGGTGGTGAACTAGAGCCACGAGATCTCTCCGCGCTGGGTTGATATGGCTAGATCATAATCTCAATTCTTCCGCTGTTTGACTGCGAACGGATACGCATATAGTATCCTCGATCCGGCGCAACCGTTATTTATGAAAGAACTAACTGTCAGTCCGTCTTGAGGCGACTGACCGTTGATCCGCGGCGAAAAACATGTTTCCTCCGCCAATTGCACTGTCCTACCAACGCTCTACACTTCAGACTAAGTCGCGCTGTCGTGGTTTGACAGTACGATAACCGCCCTTTTCCAACCACCCAACAATTCTCGAAAGGAGGAGACAGATGACAGAGAATCTGTACCAGGCCCATCATCAGTGGGTTACCAGGCCGCTGGATGAACGGTTTGCATCGCTGGATGCCTTGTTTCGGTTCATGCAGAGTAGAAGGAACGGTTCCAGCGAGGAGTGCCGCCGTCTGGCCCATTTTGACGTCAAACTCACACCTGACGGTAACCTCGGCGTGAACGGTGATTCGCCCCTGGCCTGTTTTGCCAACTGGTCTTTCGCACAACTCGCCACGATTGTCGGTGCGCCGGCGAGGTGGCTACGGACGCTGTCGCCGGAAATGGCTCGGGACTGCCTCCGCTACGGCCTTGAGAGGGCTGATGGCAACTGCAGATTGCTGATACGAGAGTCATAGAACGGGACCGGAGTGCCGGCCGCCGCCTTCACGAGTTCCACCTAGGGCCGCATCTGGGACTGTGAAGTACTGGAGAATCTTATTCCGGCTGTGGAGGGAACTGGCTGGCACATTCCAGGATCAGACGAGAACGATAGCAAGGCTGCCAGTGGCCTCTATGCGTCCGACCGGGATATGTTTGTCTTCCTGGTAAATGACAAGAATCTGGTTGAAGTAGGCAACGCCAGGCTTGGCCGCGGATTCTTCTGCTGGAATTCCGAAACGGGTGCAGCCTCGTTCGGCCCGACTACTTTTCTTTACAACTACGTCTGTGGCAATCATATCGTGTGGGGAGCTGAAGAGGTCAATGAATTGAGGATCATCCATCGGAACCACGCAATCAACCGCTTTTACAGTCGAGCTCTACCGGTCTTGAATCGCTTTGTCGAGAACCGAGTCGAGAGTGAGCGGATCAAGCAGCAAATCAGCCATGCGGTGTACAACCGGATCGGTGATACCTTTGAACAGGTCCAGACTTGGTTTCGGAATCGGCCTTTCAATCGCAAGGAAATCACCCAAGCCTGGGAGACGAGCCAGGCTGAAGGCAATGAACCCACAACCCTGTGGGGAATTGTTCAGGGTCTGACGGCCTATGTCCGGAATCTGGCCCACCTTGATTGCCGGGTCGACCTGGAGCGCCGGGCTGGGGCGCTGCTGAATCAGCAGTAATGATGATATTGGAAAAGGCACCCGATGAGGGTTCGAAACACCAATTCGAGCCCTCTTTTATTTGGAAAGCCGAATTTGAAGAGCGTATATTCCAAAATATTATGGAAAAGTCAACTAGAGCGGAACAGTCGCAACCTTCGCCAGTGGGGCGCCTTCAGCTAATTCTCACGTTGATCAGTTGGGTTGTAGGTCTTGCAATCGTATTGTTCACGAATTGGGCATCCATTCCTCTCTGGGCGCGATACGCGATTCTTGGTCTTATAGCGATATCGTTTTTGGTAACACTTGTCCTAGGGATTATCCCAGCTTCGCGACTTATTAAGACTTGGGCTGACTCGACAAGGAGGACACGACACCAACGTCAAAGCCTCATGCAGCTTGCTGAGCTTATTCAAGAAGCTCGCTCACTGTTTGACCCACATTTAACATGCTCTTTGCGGAACTACGTCGAATCAGTGTGCAATGCTGTGGTCCAGAATGAAACCCTGCACCCGCAGATCAAGCGGTTGGCTGAACGCCTACATATTCTCGGAGATTGGCATTGGTCGTTGCTCACCTTCGCAGATACCGGCTTCAGACATAGCGCACCCTTTGTTATGGTGGTTCGCGACATCACGATGTTCTACCGTAATACGGCGGACGTCGTCCGTGAACTGGCAACCATGAAGATGCCTGAAGATGGCCCAGTTAGAGCCTATGATGACCAGCGACGAATGATGAAAGAAAAGTACAATCTACACATTGGAAGCGTAGAGCGAGTTTTGGAGCGAATCGCAAAGACGAATCCAGAACTCCATTCCGGGGGATTTCACCGATTCTGACCCGCAGTGACCTTGAACTCACGAAACGCCGGGAGGTGGGCTTAATCGTCTATCGCAAGTCTTGAGGCCTGCCTTGATAGTTGCTTGCTTCCCAGAACGTTAAAATCACTTGACAACCCTACAATTTCGATTTAAGATAACGCATGGATTCTCATATTATAATTAATCGGAATCGTATGAGTGGAATATCCCCACGGGAAGCAGAACTTATAGCCACTATCAGCGAAAACGGCCTCACGGTCTTTACGCTGGAAGAAGCCGCCAAGTTGCTTGGGGCTGACAAGACGACCGTTGTCAGGCTCGCTAACAACCTCGTCAAAAAACAGAAACTCCAGCGAATTGAGCGTGGCAAGTATTTACTCATCCCGCCAGCGGCTTGGAAGGAAGGCAAATTCTCTGAGCAGGGTATCGTGATCGCCTCTCAGTTGATTCAGCCGTACTACATCAGTTACTGGACCGCTCTCAATCTCTACGGCTGGACCGAGCAGCCGTCCCGCACCATTTTCGTGGCCACCACCAAGATAAAGAAGGCGCTCTCGGTGCAGGGCGTGTCGTTCAAGTTCGTGCGCCTGAAACCGGAGCGATTTTTCGGATACTCCGATCGTTGGGTCGGCTCCCAGAAGGTGACGGTTGCAGAGAAGGAAAAGACCATTGTCGATTGTCTTGACCAGCCACGCTACTGCGGTGAGATCGTTGAGGCTACCAAAGGAATCTGGAACGGCCGGGATGAAATTGACTTCGAAAAGGTCCTCAGCTACGCTGACCGCATGAAGAATAGAGCGATCATAAAGCGTCTTGGATACATTATGGAGACGCTCGACATTCTTTCTCCTGACTACAGGAAGAAGCTCGCCTCACGCATCACGAGGGGCTATGTAGACCTTGACACCGGTATTACCAAGTCGAAGGGAGCAAATGCATCCGAATGGCAGGTGAGAGTAAACATCAATCCAGCAAACCTTACTGAATGGATAACGCATTGACCCAATGATAAGCGCGGACCTCATAGGAAAAATCGCCTCAGAGCACAACGTCGATCCAGGCATTGTCGAGAAAGACTATGTGCTCTCAAAAACGCTGATGGCACTGTCCCAGATCGATCTGTTCAATCAAAACCTATTGTTCAAAGGTGCCACGGCCCTCAAGAAGTGCTACTATCCTGACTGGCGTTTTTCTGAAGACATCGACTTAACAGCGACAAAGCCTCTGGAGCCAGGCAAGATCAAGGCCATTTTCCAGGGCACGGTAGATGAGGTAGATAGTCTGTTCGGTCTCAGCATGCGCGTGATGGAGTACTCGCAGTATCCAAAGAATGTCGAAGAGCCTATAACAGCTTCACTGAAGCTTGGCTACGACGGCCCACTAAGAAAATCCAGCGGCCAGAAGAACAACATCAGGGTCGATATCGCGTTTGACGAAGTAGTGGTTTCGGTACCTATTACCAAACCCATTCTCACCAGTTACACAGACGACATCGAAGCTCAGGTACGCCTCTATTCTCTCGAAGAAATCATGGCCGAGAAACTCCGCAGCATTCTGCAACGCGGTAAGAGCCGGGACTACTACGACGTGTGGTTGCTCTTCAAGGACTTTGTCGAGGACTTTGATTGCGAGTACACCCGTGATATCTTGTATGAGAAATGCGAATTCAAGCAGATCCCGAGACCACAGCCAGACGAATTCTTTGACCCTGCAAGGTTAGCCGAAGCCGAGCGGTTCTGGGAAAGAGGACTTGCTCATCAATTGAATGCGCTGCCTGCATTTTCAGAGGTCATCGCTGCGCTTCGTAAACAACTTAAGAAAACACTGGAACTATGAACCAAGCAAACCACCAACAAATAGTAGGTTTCATCTGGAGTATCGCCAATCTTCTTCGCGATGACTTCAAGAGGGCGAAACACCCAGACGTTATTCTGCCCCTAACCGTTCTGCGCCGTCTCGACTGCGCGCTAAAAAAGACAAAGTCAGAGGTGCTCAAGAAATATTCGCAATACAGGAACAAGCTGAAGGAGATGGACGGAATACTCAGAGGAGCCAGCGGATATAGTTTCTATAATACGTCGCAATATGATTTCAAGAAGCTTCTTGACGACCCCAAGAACATCGGCAGGAATCTGAAGCAATACATCAATGCCTACAGTCCCTCCATGCGAGAGATCATCGAGAAATTCAAGTTCAATACGCAAATTGACGCACTGGAAGACGCTAATCTGACCTATCAGGTCATTGAGAAATTCGCCAATGTAGATCTCCATCCCGACAAGGTCAGCAACCTCGCGATGGGCTACATCTTCGAAGAGCTCATCCGCAGGTTTAACGAAGCATCCAACGAAAATCCGGGCGAACACTTCACTCCACGAGAAATCATCCGGCTGATGGTGAATCTTCTGTTCGCGCCTGATGTGGATATCCTGAAGAAGAAGAGCATCATCAAAACGATTTATGATCCCGCCTGCGGCAGCGGTGGTATGCTGACCGAAGGTAAGGCATGGATTCTCGAAAGTGTCAACAAAACCGCTCAAATAGAACTCTTTGGGCAGGAGGTCAATCCGGAAACGTTTGCCGTCGCCAAGTCAGACCTCTTGCTCAAGGGCGAGAACGCGGAGAACATCAAGTTCGGTTCCACCCTTTCACGAGACCAGTTACATGGGCAAACGTTCGACTATATGCTTTCCAATCCGCCCTATGGAAAGGAGTGGAAAAAGGATCAAAAGGAGGTACTGAAAGAAGCGGAGCTCGGAGACAGGGGCCGCTTCGGTGCTGGACTGCCGCGCATCAGTGACGGTCAGCTTCTTTTCTTGCAAACAATGCTGGCCAAGATGAAGCCACAAGATGGAGGCAGCCGCATAGCGATTGTCATGAACGGATCACCGCTGTTCACCGGCGATGCGGGAAGTGGAGAAAGCGAAATCCGCCGCTGGATCACTGAAAACGACTGGCTTGAAGCCATTATAGCCCTACCCAACCAGCTTTTTTATAACACTGGCATTTATACCTATATATGGGTTTTGTCCAACAAGAAAAAACCTCACCATAAAGGCAAGGTGAAGCTGATAAACGCGGTCGATTTGTATACCAAGATGCGGAAGAGCTTGGGTGATAAGCGCAATTACATTACCGATGAACAGATTCAACAGATCACCCAGGTTTTCCTTGACGATGAAAAGAGCAAGCTGGTTCAGGACCACCCGAATGAGTTTTTCGGATACCGCAAGATAACCATCGAGCGCCCGTTGAAGCTTAATTTTCAGGCAAACCCGGAACGAATCGAAAGAGTCAAGGCCGAGAAAGCCTATCAGAATCTTGCCAAGAGTAAGAAGCGCGATCCCCTGAAAAAAGTCGAAGAAGAGAAGGCGGGGCAAGCTCTCCAAAACAGGATCGCTTCTGCCCTGGGAAGTATTGGTGATAAACTCTTCAAGAACCAAGACGCTTTTCTCAAGGTTCTCAACGCCGCTTTCAAATCGGCTGACCTGAAGCTGGAAGCACCGCTCAAGAAAGCCATTCTGAACGGGCTGTCCGAACGCGACGAAATGGCTGATGTCATTACTGACAGGAAGGGGAATCCCGAGCCAGATACCGATTTACGTGATTATGAAAACGTGCCTCTTGGCGAGGATATCCACGACTATTTCATCCGAGAGGTCCTTCCTCACGTCCCTGATGCCTGGATCAGTGAGGAGAAGAAGTACCGCGACCATAAGGATGGACAAATTGGCAGGGTTGGTTACGAAATTAGCTTCACCCGGTATTTCTATGAATACAGGCCCTTGCGCCCGCTTGAAGAAATCAGCAGCGAGATAAAGGCGCTTGAGGATGGAATTGCGGGGATGTTAAGTAAGTTATGACAATGACAAGACTACAAGACTTGGAGGCACAATCTCGTTATCCATCATACAAACCATCTGGACACGACTGGCTTGGAGAATTACCGGATGGTTGGACGACTAAACGCCTCAAGTACGTGTCCCGGACCCGCGTCAGCAATGTCGATAAGAAGAGCGAGGACGAAAACGTCGTGAGGTTGTGTAACTACGTCGACGTTTACAAAAACGAGTTCATTGACGACACGATCGATTTAATGTCGGCAACTGCAACGGTTCGGCAAATTGAGGCATTTCAGCTGCAACAAGAGGACGTTATCATAACGAAAGACTCGGAGATGCCCGACGATATAGGAGTTCCAGCTTTCGTGACTCTTCGCGATAACGAAGATGTTGTTTGCGGTTATCACCTTGCCCTGATTACACCACATAAGAAGGTCCTATCAGGTCGGTACTTGTTCAGACTGCTAAAATCGAAGAAGTACAGGTCCTATTTTGAGGTGTCCTGCAATGGTATAACTAGGTTTGGGTTGGATACGTACTCAATCCTCAATGTCGATATAGTCCTTCCTTCCGTGCCTGAGCAGATCGCAATTGCTGATTTCCTCGATCGCAAGACCGCACTGATTGATGATGTAATTACAAGAAAACAGAAGCTAATCGAGCTACTCAAGGAAAAGCGTCAGGCGATCATCACTCACGCCGTCACTAAAGGCCTTGATTCGAACGCCAAACTGAAGCCGTCCGATATCGATTGGCTGGGAGATATACCGGAGGGCTGGGAAGTGAAGCGGTTGAGATTTGTCTTGAAGCTCAATCCGTCGAAGTCTGAAGCTCAATCAAGGAATTCAGATGCTGAGGTGAGCTTTGTGCCCATGGAGTCTGTATCAGAGGATGGTACGGTGAATTTGGATAAAGTAAAACCTTTGGGAGAGGTCAAAGACGGATATACTTACTTTCTCAATGATGACGTCGTGGTTGCGAAGATTACTCCTTGCTTTGAGAATGGCAAAGGGGCTTTGATGAGGGGATTGACGAATGGGATCGGCTTTGGGACTACGGAGTTTCATGTCCTCAGACCTGCAGGAATAGACCGCCGATTTCTATACTTACTAACTACGACAAGGCCATTTCGGGGACTTGGTGAAGCCGAAATGAAGGGCGCGGCCGGTCAGAAGAGAGTTCCGGAGAATTTCATCAAGGACTTCCAGCTTGGTCTTCCTAGTCTATCGGAGCAGCGGAGAATAGTTGCTTCTCTTGATCGTGATATGGCCAAGATGGACAGGATCGTGGCAAAGCTGAAGGGCCAAATTGGTTTGCTTCGCGAAAACCGTCAGGCACTGATTACAAGCGCGGTTACAGGAAAGATTAAAGTGGCAGAATGATAGCCAAAAGGGAACATATCGTAACCAAGACCAGCTCGCTTGGCGAAGTGGAGATGCGACACTTGACCGTAGGCGACTCCATTGAGATATCACAGTTGTTAGCACGGAGAGACATTGACGACCGGGAGCTTGTGCTGCGGGCAATCCACAGGCAGCTCGTAACGCCTAAGACCTCACTTACTGAATTCCGAAAGACCAATGATAATGATCTACATAGGCTGGCTAAAGCGCTAGTGTCTAACGAGTCTTATGTCTTCAAATACTTCAAAGATACAGGTAATCTGAATGCCGACTTTCGGGCGGCACTAAACGAATATCAACTGCAGCAGATCAAGAAGCGACTATCTATGTCGCAGGGGATGGTTGCCTCTACCAAGAAGCTCAATGTGCTCGACAATACCATTACGTCGACGGCTCGGCAGGCACTTAAAAGGTATCAAGATATTATCAAGTCAGCCCAGCGTGATAGCCGGGAATTTGAAGCCCTGCTAAAGTCGAATATTGACCTCCTCAGAGTAACGCCGCTCACCGTATTTCCCGCGCTGGATCTGGCTAGAAGGCAGCTAGAGGAGTTTAATAAGCAGTTCTCTTCGATCGCTCAGCAGGCGTTGGACAACAATCGGAATATCATCCAGGCCGCCTTGCGGAATATTCCATCTCTTCACAGCGAGTTGGCGAAGATTAGGGCTGATATGACAATGCCCTTTCTCGGCGTAGCTGATCAGTACTCGAAGATGGCTCAGATGGCCGTGAGCCAGTTGAAACCGCAGATTGAGTTCTTTCAGGACTGGATCACAAAGAATCAACGAGTCTTCGATCCGATCTGGAAATCCTGGGATGAGATCGAGAAGAAAAACAAAATTCAAGAGAAGAAAGCCGCGAAGATTCTACGAAAATACAAGTGGTTCATTTGCCCAAGCATGCCAGTTACGGCAATACGCGTCATCCTGGATGTCGCCAAAAAGCAGGGCCGAAAGGACGCAGACATTAACCGGCTGTTCATTGATTACTTCTCACGAGACAATTGGAAAAACTTGGAAAGTATGGTTGCCGACTGGGGCAAGAACCCATTATTCAAAGCGCGAATGCCGATCTTAAAGAACTGCGTAAAGACAATGCAGGCGGCCGATCAAAACGGCTCTAATGCATCGATTGTAGTCCTGCCGACCTTGATTTCTCAGATCGACGGCCTCTTGACGGACTATTTAGAAGCGAATGGAATTCCTTTCAAGACTCTGTATGACGACTTGGTACAAGGCGGCAAAGTGAAAAAGACGGGCAGAAAATCTCAGTTCAAGGCAAATGTACCGAATGCGCTCACTGAGGACTTGAACAACTTGGCGATGGATATGTTTCTCAGCATACTGTTCCAGAAGTCCCAGCGAGGTAAGCCATTGGCGACACCATTCAATTTCAACAGACATAAGATCATGCACGGAGAATCAGTACGGTTCGGGCGGAAGGACTATGTAGTTAGGGCGTTCATGGTGCTGGACTTCTTGGCCCATCTGAAATAGAGTATACGTGTTACGTGAGTATTTATGGATACATCAGAAAAATCATTTGAATTGCATATTGAGCAGGTTTTGACCGACTCCGGCTATCGCAAGAGAAACCCGGAACACTACAATACCGCATCGTGTCTTGATGAGGAAATGCTGTTTGAGTTTATTTTCGCTACGCAGCCGAAAGAATGGGAGAAGCTGAAGCAACAGCATGGTGAACATGTCAAAGCGAACTTCGTTTATCGACTTACCCAGGAAATCGAAAAACGTGGTGTACTCGATGTGCTGCGCAAAGGGGTGAGTGATTACGGCTCACGTTTCCAATTGGTCTATTTCGCGCCGGAAAGCACGATGAACCCGGAACACGCTCGGCTTTATCAGAACAACATCTTCTCGATAATGCGCCAGGTCCAGTTCAGTGAAAAGGACGGCCAATCGTTGGATACGGTGCTTTTTCTGAATGGCATTCCCGTTATCACAGTGGAACTGAAGAACCAACTCACGCAGCAGAACGTTCAGCACGCTATCAGGCAATTTCGTTACGACCGGGACCCGCGGGAACCTCTGTTCAAGTTCAAACGCTGCCTGGTTCATTTCGCAGTTGATAATGATCTCGTTTACATGACGACCCGATTGGCCGGAAAGTCCACATATTTCTTGCCGTTCAATAAGGGTGTTGATGGTGGAGCCGGTAATCCGGCGAACCCGAGCGGCTTCAAAAGCGCTTACCTGTGGGAAGAAGTACTGCAGAAAGACAGCCTCTTGCAGATAATCTCGGAATTTATGCTAGTATCGATCGAGACGACCACTGACGAACAGGGCCAAGAGAAGGAAAGAGAAGTTCTCATATTCCCGCGCTACCACCAGCTTGATGCCGTCAGAAGGACCATAGCTCACGCCAGGGACGCGGGGGTCGGCCAAAGTTATCTGATCCAGCACAGCGCTGGCTCGGGTAAGACCAAAACTATTTCGTGGTTGGCGCATCGCTTATCGAGCCTACACAATGAAGCCGATCAGAAAATTTTCGATTCGGCGATTGTCATTTCGGACCGTCGAGTGATCGACAAGCAGTTACGCGACGAAGTCCAGCAATTCGAGCAGACTTCCGGCGTTGTCGCGGCTATCGACAAAGATGCAGCCCAACTGAGAGAGGCCCTTGAGTCCGGGAAAAAGATCATTGTCTCTACGCTGCAGAAGTTTCCCTTTATTGTGGATGAGATCACCAAGCAATCCGGCAAGACCTTCGCGGTTATTATCGATGAGGCCCATTCGTCGCAGACCGGCGAGAGCACGAAGAGCCTGAAGAAGGCCCTGAGGTCACTTGAAGAAGCGGAACAGGAGAATGAGCTAGAAGAAGAACTCACCGATGAAGAGGCGGTTCTCCGGGAACTGGAGAGCCGAGGTCGCCCGAACAATATCAGCTTTTTCGCTTTCACAGCCACAACCAAGGAAAAGACAATGGAACTGTTCGGGACGAGAAGTGACGATGGCTCGTTCGCCCCGTTTCACCTGTATACCATGCGACAAGCAATCGAGGAAGGCTTCATTCTGGACGTCCTCAGAAATTACACGACTTTCCAGACATACTTTAACCTTTCTAAGAAGATTGAGGACGACCCTCAGTACGAGAAGAAGAAAGGCATCGCTCTTCTCAGGTCTTATGTCGAGCTCCACGCACACGCAATAAACAAGAAAACCGAGCTAATTATTGAGCACTTCCTGTCGCACGTAGTTCGTCAGATCGATGGGTACGCTAAGGCCATGTTAGTAACCCGATCCCGTCTTCACGCGGTCAGGTATAAACTGGCATTTGATGACTACATCCGAAAGAACAAGTATCCTATCAAGACGTTGGTAGCATTTTCCGGCACTGTGGCAGATTCCGGCCAGGAGTACACCGAGCCGGCTATGAATAGGCTTCGCAGTGACAAGCTGACAGCTGAGACCTTCAAGCTGCCAGAGTATAAGTTTCTTATTGTCGCCAACAAGTTCCAAACCGGCTTTGACCAACCGTTCCTTCATACCATGTATGTTGACAAGAAGCTCGGCGGTGTCATGGCCGTACAGACGTTGAGTCGGCTGAATCGAACGCATCGGGGTAAAGATGATACGCTTGTGCTGGATTTTGCCAACCACGAAGACGAAATTCAGACGGCGTTTCAACCCTATTATGACCGGGCCATTCTCACCAAAGCCACGGATCCTAATAAACTGTATGATCTCGAACGGACCATCTATGACTTTGGGCTTTTCTCCAAAGGCGACGTCAATTCATTCGCATCTGTCTTCTTCAAGAAGGGAGCCACGCAGGAAAAACTCCATCCGCTATTAGATACTATAGTCGAAGAATATATAAAACGCGAGAAAAAGGAGCGACTGGATTTCCGTGACCAGCTCAAGAACTACATCCGGCTGTATGCGTTTCTTTCGCAGATCATCTCGTTCAAAGATGTAAACCTGGAGAAACTATACGCATATTTGCGGATGCTTGGCCGCAAACTTCCGTCCGACAAAGAGAGGCTGCCCGTCGAAATAACAGAGAACGTGAATATGGACACTTATCGCATACAGCAGATATCGAGTGGCAGCATCGAACTTGAAAAGACAACCGGCGAGCTAAAGCCTATAGAAGGTTTAGGAACCGGCCGAGGCGCAGAAGAAAAAGAGTTCCTGTCCAGGATCATCGAGGAGGTAAACCAGCGATTCGGGACGGATTTCACCGAGGGAGATAAGGTGTTTTTCGCCGAGCTTGAAACCCGCCTCGCCGGCAACGAGACTTTGAATCAAAGCGCCAAATCAAACACGAAAGAAGCGCTGAAACTGGTGTTCAGCCACGTCTTCGAGGATCAACTGCATACAATGGTTGAAGCCAATTTCGATATCTATAAGAAGATAGTCGAAAACGCAGAATTCGGTAGTTTCATCAAGGAGAAGATGTTTGAAGAGGTGTACGATAAACTACGGTTGTCATGAGATTTGTCCCATTCAAGATGTTTCCATCTGGTTTCAACTACTCACGACAGCTGAGGATGTCATTCATTAAGAGTTTATCCCGTAAGATGGTTATAACTTAAGGTCTGGGAGCAAGTCATGAGCGAGTCAGATGGGGGCAGCAGACCTGCTAGGTAGGTATGTTTGACGGCTTTTGTGCTGCCTATCCCCATGAAAGGGCGACGGCCTTCAAAAAGAGCATGACTTTCTTCTGGTTTACTTGCCAGTTTCTGCTTGACAAGCTATTATAAACCGTTATAAAATAACGGCAGAATGGATACAAAAGTCCTTACCGACAAAGAACTTGAGGCCTATAAGCTCATCAGAGCCTCAATTCTCCATACTGGGAGAGCTCCGCTGGTCAGGGAGCTAATGGCTCAGTTGAAGTATCACTCCCCCCGATCGGTGTCTTATATCCTTGAAAGGCTTGAATCAAAGGGTTATATCGCCCGGCCCGGCCGGGGTCAGATTCGCCTCAAAAACGATATCCCCGGCACCGATTCGCACGCCCAGACCGTGAATGTCCCCTTGGTCGGTTCGGCTCCGTGCGGCACTCCCGTCTTTGCCGAGGAGAATATCGAGGGCGTCTTTCCGGTGTCAACCAGATTGGCTCGAAAGCCACATCGCTACTTCCTTCTTCGGGCCGTGGGAGATTCAATGAACCAGAAGGGCATTCATGACGGCAATCTCGTCCTGGTTCGACAACAACCGACCGCCAACAACGGCGACATCGTAGTCGCTCTGATCGACGGCCAAGCCACGATCAAAGAATTCCATCGCCAATCACAGGCGGTCGTCTTGAGACCACGATCATCAAATCCAAAGCATAAGCCTATAATCCTGACTGAAGACTTTCAGGTCTTGGGTGTAGTGCAACGAGTGATCGTTATATGAAAGCATATAGTCGGGCTGCTATCTTCAAGGCGTCAAATCAAGGGTGAACGATTAAGAACAAAACCATGCACACCAACATTGCAAGCTATCCGAGACGTGGGTATCACTTCCAGGACCTTTATGCGCTCAAAATTTGTATGGAGTGGATGCATAAAGGGGATAGGTTAGCGTGGATTCAGTTCGAGGCCAAACCACCTGAAGCTATCAATGTGAATGCCGCCTTTTATCTAGATGACATAATCGTTCACGACAAGAAAGGCCGGTATTACCTCTACCAGCTCAAACATACTGAGGCCGAAAACACTAAGGTCTGGCATTTTGGCAGTCTTGTTAAACGTAACAGATCTAAGCGAAGCGGTTTACTCCCTTCACTACTTGGACGGTGGATCACTTCGTTTGCGGCAATGCAAGGTCCTATTGCAGAGGGTGCTCTCATAACTGACGGGGAAGCAGGTGACGATATACGGCAGTGTGTGGTAGGCAATTATGTGAGCGTAGCCAAGCTTGCGAAGAATGCTCCCGATGTTCTGGCCCAGATTTATGCCGAGGTGCGAGACCGGCAGCTAGTGAAGAGATTTTTTGAGTCATTCCGATTTAAGTTCCTCGCGGTCGATCTCGACGAGTTTCAGGAAACGGTTTACGAACAATTCCACAGCAAGTTGGCCGCTACACAAGACGGTATCAATAAGCTCCTACTTGCCATCAAAGAAGAGTGCCGGCGAACACACACATTGAGACTCTCTTTGGAAGATCTTCAGGCCAAATGTGACTTCGACCGCCCACGGCCATTGGATCAACAGTTTCAGGTACCTAAAGACTTTCAGCTATTCGACAGACACGTTCATTCCAATTTAGTCAAGAGCCTAGAAAACGCCACAGGCGGTGTTAAAGTTCTGTTCGGGAAGCCCGGCAGTGGCAAGAGCACCTACTTATCTGTGGTTGCAGAGCAACTCAAGAAGAGACATCTGCTAGTAGTCCGTCATCACTACTTTATTTCCCAAAACGATCCCGACCGCACGGCTCGGCTCTTGGCTGACAGAACAATCGAGGGTTTCAAGGCTAGTTTCAAGCAATACGCCAAGGAACTTGGTCAGATTGACATGCGGAATTCTCGGAATGTCAGACTTCGAAAATTTGTCCAAGCTGCCATTGCTAGCCAGAATCAAAAAGGTAAACCTGTCATCATCATTCTGGACGGCCTTGACCATGTGTCCCTCGAGCATGGCGATGATAAACAACTAATGACTGTCCTATCGGAACTCCTGGTACCACAACAGGGTGCGTGGATAATTCTTGGTATGCAGCCGCACGTCAAAGACTCGTTACCGGACTCGGTCTTTGCGCGGGCGCCTGAGGAAGAGTGGATTGAAATCCAGGGACTTAGAGAACCTGCCGTTGCTGCTCTGCTTAAGAAGAATACCCTTCGGTTAAACTTACCAGCCGATGACGGCTCATCGCGCGATACAAACTCGTTTCTGAGGCTGGTCCACCGACTGTTTAGCATAAGTGAAGGAAACCCACTTCACCTCCATTACTGTTTGCAGCAACTGAAGAATAAGCTCCAGAACGGGCCAGTATCGGAGTACCACTGTCGGCAATTGTTGCCGTATGGCGGGAACATACTTGAGTACTACAAGTCGCTGTGGCGTAACATTTCCGCTGAAGCAAAGACCGCGTCGAGTGTACTCTGCGCCATTGAGTTTGAATTGAGCGCTCAGCAAACGGCTGACTGCCTCACATCAGTCCTCGGTAGTGCGGCGCGCTACATGCAGACACGCAGTGACCTCGACCATCTACTGACGTGGCAAGCAAACCGCGTTTCGATCTATCATAGTAGCTTCCAGCAGTTCGTACGGTCCACTCCCGAATTTTTGTCACAAGTGCGTAGCGTGAAAAGGAGCGTCCTGAAGTGGTTACGAAAGTCACCGTACAAGAATCTTAAGTGGTCAGTCGTGCCCCTCTTGGCCTTTGACTTGGGCGATACTCGGCCCTTAGCCAAGCTCGGCAAATCGTGGCTTGTGGAAGCACTGTGTACGCCTCGTGACCAAACGGTTGTGTCGGCACAATTGAAAGCGGCGATAACCGCCGCGTTCCACCAGCAGGACTGGAATAGGAATATTCGTTTAGGCTGGCTGGAAAGCTATCGAGAAAATGCTGTCAATTTCGAGAGCGACCTATGGTACGCGATATGGGACGAAGCACTCTACACGGAGAGGCGGGACCTCGGGGAGTTCAGGCTTCAAACACTTGCCTCACCACAGATAGTCAGCCTGCTCCGGCATCTTGAACGGCGTTTTGGCGATGTGTCACGCATTGGGGAAGCAGTTAGCATCCTGAACGCACGTCACTGGGAAGGTACAACGATGCTCGGGCCGTCGACACTTGATCGCTCTCCGATACCGACCGCAACGCCCCTGCTAATTAACGTTGTCAGCCACGATCGCAAGACCACACCAAAGCGAGTCTGGGACTATATAAGACGTGTAGCAGCTGCCAATGCCCGACTTGAGTTGGTAATCCCATATGCAGTCGAATTACTCAAGACTGGTCAGTGGGGCAGGGTTCGGGAACTCTTGCGTCTTGACCTAACATCAAAGGAACGCACGTATATTCTCGAACGCTGTGTGGAAGCTGATCTGAGAGATAGGCAGACTCGTTTTTTGGCTAATGTCGGGCAAGCACGACAGAGCGGAGCACGGTCGGCGCTTCTCGACATGTACTTGGTGCTGCATGGCAAACGGCCGAAAAGGCTAGTCAGTCCGCCAAGTGTAAAGCTTTACCCTACCAGTTCTGCAGAATATCCGACGCCTGAGTCCGAGGAATTTGTCCGGGCTAGTATCGAGGCATTCACTGCCGGTGTATTATACGCTCTTGTGGGCATGGAGAAGTCAATCAAGCGATGGTCGACGAAGGCAAGCCATTGGTCCTGGCTGCTGGCAACGCAGCTGGCCATGGCGGGCATAGAGGTCGGCGCAGCCATTCGTGACGGTCAGACCGTAAGCTACGGCGCTGTGTCTCGTTGCCTGCGAGATGTGCAAGTACTGCAATGGCCCGACGACCGCCCGTTGTTTGAACTGCAGCGCAACGTACCGCGCATACTATCGACAGTGTATCGTTATGTAGTCACGCTCCAATCGTACGCCAACGGATCGTCGGAAATGACCCAACAGGAACTGGAAGCGATCGTAACCACCGGACACTACAGTAGTGGCAATCTACTTCACTTTCTTATAGATCACGGTCAGATCCTCCTAACTCCGGAAGCCTTCAACATTTTTGTAGATCAGTTGGAGGGTAAAAATCAGAACCTCATTCAAGAGTTGCCGTCGCGATCTCAACGATACCTCGAAATAGCAATCTTAGCTCGTATTCATAAAGATACCGCACGATACAAAAGGCTGCTAAGCCTTGCGGCAAACTGCTTTATCGGTTACAGGTCACACAAGGACCTGTTTTTGGAACAAGTTATCGATGGCATAGCCGCCCTCCACACCCTTGGTTCCTCAAACGTCGACGCATACATTAGCAGAATCGCGCCCATGGTTGAACATGTATGCGAGTATACTGACGGCGATGAGACAAAGAACATTCCCACGTATTTTGCATCGTTGCTCGCGACCGCAAGCCCTAGCCTACTTCGCAAGTATTACTATTACTACGCAGAGATAGAAGATCTTTCGTTTGCTGAAGACATATTCCGGTATGTTGTCCGTGAGCTAGACTTCGCTAGAAGTGAGGACCGAGCTTTAGCGTCAACGGCCTTAGATGAGTCATCATGGAATGAACTGAAACGACAGGCTGCGCGAAATCGCAGTGCCCGTTCAGTCGTCAGCGGCCTTAAGGATTTATATGGTGACATACGGCATGAAAAGCGAGATTATACCTCACCGCCTTGGTCGCCTTCTGTGCCTTCAGATTTGAGTGATGTATCCCCGGAGCAGTTACTATCCCGCGTTGCGCAAGAAGCGTCGCCCTGGGATCAGAACCGTTACATTGAAGCGTGGGCACCAGTGTGGTTTCGCAGGAAGAGTGCTAACATGCGTAGAGCGGCATTTGCGGCAGTGCATCGTTACGTCCAGGAGCTTAACGAAACAGAGGTAGGCGACAAAATCTTTGACCTCTTGGCGCAGGCAGCACTCAACGATGACCAGGAACTAGTATTTAGATTTCTGTGTCAAGCGCAACGGAGCGGCAGCGGCTGGACCTCCTTTTATTCTGACCGAAGAGATGCTGAAGCACGGTGGCAACTGGTCAAAAAACACTTCCCTTTGAGGCACAGAGAGTTCCTTCACGCAAGCATCAACAACGCTGATAAGCCCGTCGTACAGAGGGCAGGACCGGTAATGCCATTTTCGCGAGTTGCCGAGTATGCAGCCTTGTTCGGCGACCTCACGCTTGCCGACGACGTGGTTGAGGCAGCCATCCAAGTCGTTGAAGAGCTCATGTGCGATATGACATTTTCGCAACCTCCATGGCAGCAACAGCCTGACGTTAACGTCACGGACGTATTGTTACAGAGGTTACTGTGGCCTAGCCCGTTGGTCCGAGAAAGAGCAGCCGCAGGAATCGCGAGTTTGCTACTGCGCCGTCCAACACGTACGGCTGTGGCAAGCGCCCTCATTAGCTGGCTCAAATGCCAGAGTCTCGAGACAATCTGTGTCATTGGTCTTTTGCCAGTGCTAAAGGCATGCCAAGTCAACTCCAAGGTGCTATCCAAGAAAACCTTGCAGCAGATCGTTGCCTCAATAAGATGTAAGTCCCTCGTCCTCGATTCACTGGTGGGTGAGCTCAGTATCCTCACTGGGAGCAGTCTCGCCATTGACGCTAAGCCCATTGAACCGGCTTGGGCAACTCCCGCCTATAAGCCTCCAAAGGATTTTGAGAAGCACTCGACTGCCTACGTCACGCCGATTTACGAACACTATGCTAAAGAGATTGAAAGAACCATCGGGTACGCGTTCAGAAGGCACTGGTCGGCGACGATTGATGCCATCCTTCGGGACCATCCATCGCTTCCCTCGTGGGACAGCAATCACTACTTCTGTGGCACGCCGACAACCCCTGTTCTGACCGCGTTTGCTCTGCGAAAGAGCGAGGTATACCGTTCAGCCTTCGTACGAGTGGTTGAATACTTATACCAACGAGGCATTCTCCCTGAAACATTAGCATTCAAATATCTATTCGCCACAATTCCAATTGATCTTTCGCTATGGAATATCCTTCCGCAGCGTTGCCCAGTATGGTGGCCACAGCAGCTCCCTGCCGGTCCAGCACAGGATGGGCTTGAAGTGGTCGGTCTCAGGGAATCCATACGAAGTTTGGTTAACATAAGACAGAATGGTCGGGTCCTGCTGTCACTGCACGGATCGATAAAGCCAGCCACGCAATGGGATGAGGATGGTCCAACTAGTGAAATCAAGGTGTCGGGTTTTGCTTATCGTATTACGGGACCAAGATTTCCAAGCGCAGATCAAGTCGCTGAAGCCATCCAGGACGTACTCATTTGTAATACCCTATCGCCCACCAGAGAGGCGAATCTTCGCTTTAATAAGCTGGTTTCTAATCACTGCATGTTTCTCGAGGGGGGAGTAAAGGTCGCCGATATAGAGATTTCACCACTAGCCGTCCTGATGCATGAACCAGTTATTCTCATGTGGCAATGGTATCGCGTTAGGAATGCTGGTATTCAGATTCTATCACCTTTCTGGGATCAGGGATTAACTCTAGCCGTAAATACTAACGAATGGCACTACATGCATGACGATCAGCTCATAGCAAGATGTGCCGACTGGACGGAAGGTGTAGCCGAGCGCCACAATCTACACAGCATCATTCCTGCCGGGACGTGGTGTGAAATCAATGAGGAATATCTGACCAGCTTGCTTTCCGCTCAAGGCATGCGCCTCGGATATATCGCTACTGTCGCAACTTATCACAGTCGTTCCACATTTGACCAGCCCGAGACTATCAAAAGCAACGAACTAATAAATGTTAGTCCTCTGATTATACCGTAGGATTGCCATATGCGCTGGGAAGCTAACTGTGGCAACTTTTCCTCCCTATCTAAGATTAGTCAGTAATGCTATCGTTGTGTAGGTGCGGCATCCTAAAAAGGTCATCTTCTGCGCTTTTGGCATCTTTTCTAAGGATTTTTGCAATTTCGGTTCTAACGTCGTCCAATTCCCCGAGGTTTGCACAGAATCCGTCGTTACAAGCGACGGATTGTGTGCTATCTGAGCCAAAAACCGTTAGTTCGAACCTGTGATTTGTGGCCTATTGGCCAGGGGGAGGCCTTTCAGTAAACGCGAGGAGCTTTTTGGGCAAGATTAGCCGTTTCCTGCACCTTGGTGTCTGGTTCGAACCGAAGAGCGGACCGAACACAATCGCTATTTCAATCGACAGGTAATCACAGACGGATCCACTGGGTGTGATCGCTGTCTGAGCAACTGCTATTCTGACTATCTTTCGTGTTGTTTGAGCCGCATCGTTGCCTTTCTCCACTGCCACATCAGGAAAGCTGTCGAAAGCACAGAGAATATGGCCAAGCACACCGTTAGATAGACCCACTGTGGACTAACCTCACGTTTGGCAATAAAGATGGTGTACATCTGGCTAGCCTCCCTTGGGATTTCCAGAGCATCTCTGACCCAGAGTTTGATGTGCCATCGGCCTGTAGCTGCTGGTGTGCCAGAGATAACTCCATCGATTGTATCAAGTGTGACTCCGGGTGGAAGTTCTTCTTCCACAGAAAAAGACAGGGGAGAAAGTCCACCAGCTACCGGAACCGAGACATGATAGAATTCACCCACCTCTCCTCGTGGACACACGAATTTCGGCATACTAAGAGCCACGGTTTCATTCTTGACGACCTTCATTGTACAGGTACGCTGTGATTCCTCCTCAGTGCTGTCTCTAACAGTAACTTGCAGCTCCCAATCTCCAGGTATTTCAGGAATACCAGCAAGAACTCCTTGTTTCTCGTTCCAATCGAGGCCTGGAGGCAGACTGCTTGCAAGGTTGTATGTCAAAGGAGGAAGGCCTCCTTCAACGGAAACGTCACAGGAATACCTGACGCCGACCATGGCAGTTGGAAATTCCTCCGTCAATATTGCGAGGTCCTTTACTAAGGGGTTCTTCTCAACCATCAGCATTAGATTAACGGACTCGCTAACCATCCCAAGAGAGTCTTTGGCTAACGCGTTCAATACGACTGTGCCCGTGTCTCGGGGAATGCCAACAATACACTCACTCTTGACTTGGAGTCCTCGCGGTAAGCTCTTGACTTTAACGTCCCAGCTGTAGGGAGGATATCCACCTTCTGCTTGGAGACACATCTGATAGAGAGAGTGTAATCTTCCAACAGGTAACTCTCTCGTCACGATGTTTAGCGGAGGGGGAGGTGGTCTTGTGATAGGCAATTCCAAGGCTCGCGGGCCTGCACGGCTTCCGGCTTCATCTGAAACGGTCACTCTAATTGAATACGTACCGATATCTGCAGGTGTCCCATGAATTCTCCCCTCGGCAGCCCACAAGCACCCGGCCGGTAACTCACCTGCGACCTTCCAAGTCAGGTCTCCCTCACCTCCACGAGCAGTTAGGAAGAGGTCATATTTCTTCCCCATTACACCAGGTGGCAGTGCCTCGGTTACGATTTGCAGAGAGGGAATGCGTGGTTTGACAACCAACTTGATGGTCTTTCGAAGAGTTCGGTTATACTCGTCATCTATTTCTAACGTGAATTCACCTGTCCCGGCCTCTTCAGGAAATCCAACGATTTGCTTCTGTGAGAGCGATAGTCCCTTAGGTAACTTCCCTACGACAATCCTCCATTCAACTGGCCCTTTGGCTCCCTTCCAGCTAAGCGGGAGAATGAATTCCTCGCCAACACGTGCAAAGATATTCTCTGGTACGGAAATAGCCAGTGTTGGGGCAGGAGGAAGAATAGGGAATTCAAGGCTGGCAATTGCCGACTGACCCTCATGGTCTACAACTTCCACCTCGATAAAACCTGTGTCCACTGAGTCTAGCGTGCCTTCTATTACACCAGTGTTTGGGTCAAGCGAGAGCCCGGACGGCAACTTCTTTGCTACCCAGGTCTTGTGACCAGTCCCACCGAATGCTAATCCAGCTCCTGAGAGCCTTTCGTCTGCACGAGCTTCCGCCACAAGAACCGTGCACTTCAATGGCACCAGACTATCGACTGTTATTGTATAAGAGTTCTCGATGTCGCTAGGATGTTTCTCCATAAAGCGCCGCCAATACCGTAGTGTATCGGTAGTTCCGAGAGTAGACGTTTGATCGTAGAGAGCCACATTGAATGTGTACATACCAGGGTAGGCTGGAACCCCAAAGATTCTCCCATCTCTGAATCTGAGGCCTAGCGGTAAATCCCCTGTCAATGACCACTGATACGGTTCAACTCCTCCGAGAGGTCCCAAACAAGCTTCGTACTCACGGCCTTCGGTTGCTGAAGGCAGCACTTGAGCCTGCATCCGTAATCGCTCTTCCTCTGGGTCATAGGGCAGCGCTACCGGCTTGAAAAGCACTATGAACCTGGAAGAGTTGACTTGGCCAATCTGATCTCTGACTGTGACCAGAAAGGACAAAGAGTCGGACGAGTACCTACGATCTGGGGCAAGTGGTCGCGGGTTGCCCTCAATCACACCTCTGGTCTCGTCGAAGGAAAGCCCAACTTGATCGAGCAATCCGACAGGGGCTACGCTGAATTCGTACGCTTCGACGCCTCCGCAGGCGCCTATTGCTGTTTGGTAGCCTTGGTACCAGGCAGCGGCTGGCAGCGTCTCTGTCACAATTCTCAGTTTCGGTACGTTCAGTACCTTGCGTGGCGGCACGACGGCGATGTACACCACCAAGAATACGAACATGGCAGCCATGCCGTTGATAGCCACATCGATGAAGGGAGAGAAGCGTGTTCCACGAGTCTCAAAGGAAGAAAGTCGCTGACCCATATCGTCTCCCAGAAAAGCCCACCGCCGTCGTTTGCTTATCTACCAACAGACTGAAGTCCGGCCGGAGTTCACCCCGACTGCGTATGCTGCCGGAAGTATCAAGCGCCGTAATCCGCTAGCCATCGAGCCTTATCCTCATCCACTCGCAATGGTTTCCCTGACCATCGACGGACGGACAGATCCAGCCATCTTGTGCGTTTGCAGGAACATCAAGAAAGCGAATGCAATAGGGGCAGAGGATATCCTCCCCAAAGAGTTCGAGAAGATCTGGTAGGGCAATACCCCCCTCACCGGCAAAGACGTTGAGTAAGTCGCGGATCTTTTTCCTCGGGTTTCCAGGTAATGGTGTACTCAAAACCGCCTCGCATTTTGAGACGTTCACGCCAGACCCGTTGCAGTGTTTACATTTGACTTTCTCGCCAAAGTGCCTCTTCGCAGCTTGCACATCCACCCTGTACCCACGTTGAGCAGGAGTGAAGATCTCCGAAAACCACGGACTCGCCAACACCTCTGGATCAGATGGCAAGGCTTTGAGCCGTTCAATGTCCACTCCACTACCGTCACATGCATTGCACTTGACCGCATCATGGATAAAGCCTAAGATCTTGCCGATTAGGTCGCGGTCTATTCTTGTCCTGCGTGAGTGCGAAGAAGCGTTAGCGGCTGCTCGTTTGGCATCACGCTTGGCCTGCTCTATCAGGCTGTCAATTCGACCTTCCAACACCCCTCTATTATTGCACTTCCGACACTTCTTGACTCGACCCAGACGGACTCGCGTACCCTTTTGTGAAGGTTTGATATTCCCCTGTTGGGTGGACCGGATCAGACGTCCACCGAAATACAACTTCGCGAAGATTGTCGCGAATTTAGGGCTTGGAACCATGGCTTGTGCGCCCAGGATCAACTCCAGTATGAATCCTCCAACACGCGAGTCCCTGTCACCTAAGACCTCCTTCGCTAGGGGTAGTATGAGGTTTTCCAGATTCAGACCGATGTCCTTGCCACAGTCAAACACGAACGGACCGTATGCATTCCGAAGCACCTCAGCTATCTCCCGACGTACGCTGGATAGATACTCCCTGTCTTCATCCATAAGCTGGGTGAGCACCCAACTGACATCATGTATCATTTGGGCCTCTTCACAACTACGCTGCTCGGCTGCTGCTGCCTCTAGTTTGGCCCGGAGATGATCTCGCGAAGTGATGCCGAGCTCTTTAGGCACCGCTTCATATTCGAAATTCGTCATCTTATCTGTCAGACTCATCTTGTGCCCTCCTGACATCGGTGTCCCAACTCTGATGCTGCAAGGCGCAAAGCAGCATGTAGGTTCAGAACGCCCTTGACGAAACCGAATCTCTCTAGCACGGAATCGGCCGGTAGATCCTCTGCCCAAATGCCGATTGCGATTTCACCCCAAAAGGCTGCGAGCCGTTCATACTTATCGGTGCTAAAATTGTGAAACACGCTTTCCAGGTGCGTCACTTTGCGATTAAGATCCTCATCTGCTTTACACGCGGGATGGTCCTTTAGAAGCGGGATAATCCTGCGCTCACCATAACAGCGAATGAGTTCGACAAAGAGGTTATCGAGGCTGCAGATGGCCGCTGCGACGGTGGCCGGAGTCTTGATCTCAGCTCTCGGGCTGCAAGTGTGGGAGACCTCTTGAAGTGTGTTCACGACTACCTGAGGAGGATTCTCAATTTGTTGCGCATACCGTATAGAATCACGCGCCAGCTTCTTAAGCCGTTCTGAAGGAGACGGTCCCCTGTCGGTTTTCAACCAGTCACGGATAAACTTCTCAATCTCCGTTCTGTCCTGTGTCCTTGCGTCTGTTGCCTTGGAGTCGAGAGGTGGGTACGTGACAATGAAGTCGCGCCAGCATGCCAAGAGCAGAAGACCGGCCGCTTCAAGGACTGACCGACAAGGCGGGCCACTCATTCGCTCCGAGACTTGCGCCCCAACCTGCTTCAGTGCCATCTGCTGGTTCGTGGCTGCATCAATTACCCGAGCAGTGACAATGCCCGCAGCATCTGTCTGCAGCGATACGTTGATATTTGCGGAGCCATCCTGATCGAAACGGGGAATAAAAGTGAACGAAGAGGAACCTTCATAGTGAAAGCTCTCATCAGCAGGATTGACTTTTCGTGCCCATACAGAGACTTCAACGGGCCGACCGACATGGCCTCTCAACTTCATCTGTCTGTCCACACTGCCGACAGGAGGCTTCTGACGCGATCGGAGCAGCAGGACACCCATCGTATGGCTGATGAGGTCGACCGCGACACCATAATCATGCCCGAGAGGAGGTTCCGGCATTCCCGCTTTACGGCTTCGGAGAGTCCCTCTCGCAACCGCTGTCGTGGGATTCTCGAACACTTGGACCGGAATACCGTTGGGAACAACCTCACGAACTTCCTGGAGAATATGCAGGGAAGTCACGGGGCCCCCGATCAGAATGCAACCTTTAAGCGGCCACTTCTCCGACACCTCCGCAAGCACCTGGCCGATCCCGTTAGTTGCCCTGACCACAACAGGTTCTATCCATTCCAAAACTTCCTGGCGCGTGCACTCGATAATAATGGCTTCATTCCGGTCAGGCAGAATGATGGTCTCCTGGACCGAGGCTTCGGTTTCTGATGACAACAGTCGTTCTTTGATATCCTCAACGTATTCACGAAGCACCGCTAAGTCTATGCGAGTAAGGTCCGGAGGGATGCGAGCATTCGAGAACAGACCTTGAATAATGGCGATATCCATGTCTATGCCACCACATCCTTTCTGAATGGCAGACAGGTATTCACACTTGTTAGCCGACGTAACCACTGCGAAGTCAAGTGTTCCTCCTCCCCAGTCAATGATAAGCGCGTTTTTCGTGTTACTATTGGCCGCTAAGCTACACACAGCCGCCGGCTCGGGCAGGAGCCCGTCCTCAGGTACATCAAACCCGGCTTTGCCTAAGCACTCTCGCAGAGCCATTCTCTGGGTGTCGTGGTAGTGCGCCGGGCATGTCGCCAGACATTGTCCGATGTTGGTCTGCCCGAAGATCCGACGAATGGCACTGCTTGATCTCCTGATTTCCTCTTGGAGCAGCTGCCGAAGTCGCTCGAAGTACTCTCTGGCCAGGCACTCGGGGGATTTGTAGGTTTCGCCAATCTTTATCTGAACGGCACCGTTATCGCTTTGCAGAGTTAGGCCATATACCGCCTCTGCCCACCGTCGTGCAGTTTCGTCGTATTTGACACCGATCAGTCGTTTGATGCCGGCAACAACGTTCTGCTGGCCAAGCCGCAGACTGTTCTTGGCCTTCCAGCCAATGGATAGGAGCTGGCCCGCATCGTCATACAGCATACAGGAAGGAATGAGTTCTTTGCCACTGAGACGAAGCGTGTGTTCCCGGCGCCCGTCGCCAAAGGCAACGACCGTGTTGGTGTTTCCCCAGTCAATAGCGACTGTCATGATTGCTTCTGCTCGCCGGTTGTGTTCTTCTCACACGAAACGACGACCCGAGGGAAGCGGGTTATGGTGCCATCAGTAGACCGCAGCCCGATTTGAAGGGTCTGGACGATCGAAACTGGTATACTCCCAGGCGATCCCTGCGAACCAACCACTTCATAGTTCTCAAGAACATCGATCTCACATCCTGGTAATCCGAATATGCTGTACCCAAGCTGTGAAAACGCCGTTTCGAAGAGTTCTCGGATGTGGCTTGGGCAGCTGTCTGTGGTCGTCAAGGATCGGTCGGCCACGTACAGAAGTCCATTCCAGACCTGTGTTGACTGGTTCACGACGCGGTCCAACCCCAGCCTCACGTCCGCCACCGCGTCTAGCAGAGATCCCACGATTTGCTGGGCTGTGTCGTGACCCTGGTAAATTTGGCTCAGAGCTTGTGCTAGCTGTTGGCCGAGGCCATCCAGCGTGTTGAGGGAGTAAGACAGGTGCTCGGATTCTTCTCTCATAATGGTATATACTCCTTCTTCACGGAACATCATAGCCGCAAGCTAAACGAAAACAATGAGACAATGTTTTCCTTTGTTGCCACAAGAAGGCTCTGCCTGTCGTGCGACTGTGCCACCTGTGTAACAGTAAGCCCCCCAGTGCTGAAAAGCTTGGGCTTGTCATAATTGTCTATTTCAAAGAGCTTGATTTCTGAACCAGAAAGTAAGGCAATCATATCGCCGTCCGCATTGAGATAAACACCAGAGATCCGATCATGACTCGAAGTCGGTATTACACGTTTCGCCTGTGACTCGCTCTCGAAGTGCCACTGAAATAGATCCCCGTCCGCACTTGCGAAAAGAACGAACCGGTTACGGGCAGAAAGATCGAGGGCGATAATCTCATACTCAGTGTCCAGACAAGAGATGAGGTCCAATCTGTCACCCTCTGCAAACCTGGCTACTGCTAAGCAATCTTTGCCGCCAATGCAGAGCAGTTGCTTGTCAACCTTGACGGCAAGCCGTCCGGAGTGATCGGGCGGCCCATTGGCCCGCCGCAGGCGTTCCAGTAAACTCTCCATTTGGGTGTCAAACCCCAGACGGTGCGACGTATCAGTCGCCAAGACTAACTGGAACCGGTGCTCTTGTTCGTGACGCTCCCAAAACGCGACGAAAGGAGAATGGCTATAAGACGGATGCCAGATGAACGGATACGCTGGGATGCCTCGAGGCAGCTGGAATTGCCTCATCTGATCTGTAGTGAAGAGATAACAGGTGCCGCCTAGGCACAGTGCGAAGATCCTTCTCGCTTCCGAATCATAGCTGACCCCTAGAACCCTAGCGTCGACTTCTGATTGCTGCCCATCATAATTATCTGTTCTCGCTGACGTGTGGCCTTCAAAACGAATTCCTGGAGAGAGACTGTAGGCTTCTTGATCCCACTCGATTGACTTATCTTGAATGAAGTTGAGATTGACCCCTTTGTTCAGCCCCCCGACACAGGCCCTGGATGCGTTATTGGCCACAGCCAGCGCCTCGACCTCATAACTCTCTGGCAACTCAAACAAGATTCCGATAGCAGGAGGCAGGATCTCGGCCTTCTCTCGGTCTGTCTCACAGATTTTGTTTCGTATCTCATGAAGGTCAGGAGCAATTGCCCGCAGTTGGAGAGCAGTCCGTAAACGACTTTGGCGAAGAAGGTCGAGTTGGATCGCGCCCAAGGTGCCAGCACCGCTTTGTATCCCGTGCTGGAGAGCGCTTTCGGTCCTCTTTACGGTTTCCGCAATATTGGCTCCTGCCCTAGTGGCTGAATCCGAGATCTGCTCTGTAGCTGTACGCAGCCATGGCTGTGGTTCAGTTGTCCCTTCAGGAACATGCAGCAACCCTCTAGAGACCGCTTCACGGAGAAGTTCCAGCCTGGGGCGCAGAGTACCCTTCTCGTCAATTATGAGACCATCTTGCAGTGTTCGCAGTATGGACACAAGATGTTCGCGGAGCGGTTCTATATGAATAGGGAATTGACGAATGGCATCGTCCGTGACCGCATAAACTCGAGAGAGCGATTTCATTGCCTGTCTCCGAACCCAAAACAAGGTCAGCCCGACGAACACGGCACCCAACAGACCGAGTAAAGTAGTGTCGAATGCAGTCCGCAGTCCGATGAACCCATCCCCGAAATGCTCCATAACGACATTGCTGACCGTCTCTCCACTGCGAACAAGGTCCATCATCTGCCGCACACCGGTGCTGAGCGGACCGATTGCGTGATGTAATCCCCAGACGGTTCCCAGAAACCCGAGCAAGGGTAGAATCCACTCGCAAACCTGGGCAGGGATCAACCTTACAGCAACATTAGATTCCTCCTGCTCGGCGAGTATCTGGTTATCGGTACGTGCCGCCTCTGGCCCCTGCAGAGCGAGCGAGATCAGAACCTTGGACAGTCGTTCCCTGAGCCACGGGTGGCCAGCCAGGCGATTCAGTATTCCGTTGAGTATTGTCTTATCAACGGCTGCTTCCGACCCCCCAGCTTGCTGAGCTTCTTCTTTACGACTGTCTACCGTGGCCGCTATTTCGTCCGCCTGACCCAACATCGCCGAATGAGGAGTTGCCGCACTGACCGGCGGTGGATCACTCTCTGTTGAGCCGATGTGCCCGGTGGCGGACGCTGCACTGTGCTGGTTATCGTTGTTACGGTGCCCTCCCTCGGCGGCGTGCTTGTTCCCCAGATTGTCTCCCGATGTACTGTCCTGCTTCGGCCCAACTCCCGAGTTTGACAAGGTTTCTGCCCTCTGCTCATACCGTTCAGCCAATTCCGCAAAGATATCTTCGAGTCGCGCTGACTCTTTGGATATGGTTTTCGGGCTCGGTATAATGTTTGTCTTGCGAAGGCCAACTAGGTACACGAAGCCGCCAACGGTGAAAAACGCAATGGCCGGAGCGAACAGGCCACAATTACCGACGATCTCCAACATGGTGAGTATCGCGGTAAATGGAGCCGCAAGCCAGCTGTCAGGATCTCCGGCTTCCGTGGTGAACTGCGCCAACAGGATTAGTAGCAAACTCAACGCCGCCGCAACGAAACCCCACGCAATGGGCCACTTCAGCTGCTCGGCATTGAGTTCAGATAGAATGTCCTTCAACCGGCGGTGCCGGTTCTGATTCCCCTGTGACTCTGTGCTTCGTGCATTGCTCATAATATCGCCAGGCTCTCTCTCTTCTATTGATACACAACGTAGCGAAAACCTATATCATCCCGCGGCGATCCGTCAGAACTGTTCGAAGCAGCGGGATACGGTGGGGTGCCGAAACCCTCACACGTACTTCTCCAGCTACCACCCACAGCGTTGCCGTCGACTAACCATTCAAACGTGTTACCACACAGGTTGTAAATGCCTTCAGTAGTTGTTCCTTCTGGGAGCATCCAGACGTCGACCGCTCGGCCCCAGCCCGATTCCAGCGAGTTGCAGAAGTACCTGCAATACTTGCTACCCCAGGGATACTGACGACCCCTCAAGCCTCTGTAGGCGCGCTCCCATGCTTGTCTTGTCGGAAGTTGGTAGATCCGGCCTTCTTTCTGACTTTTCCATTGGCAGAATGCTTGCGCTTCATGGTAGGACACATCGGATACCGGGCGCCACTTGTCCGATTGTTTGAATTTGTGGTCCCCACTGAATCTTGAGAATTCCTCGTTAGTCACTGCAAATCGTGCCATCCAAAACCTGCCCATGAATTGACGTTGACCTTGACTATCGATGAACTGATCTTCCCCAAGCGGCACGAGTGCCTGCTGAGGAACACGGTCTGGAAACAGGCGAATGACGCAACGAAACCCTATATCGTCTGCTGAAAACCGGGGTTCGGCGAGGTTTTCTACAGCGTAGAACGTCAATGCGAAAACCTCCCCACGTTTTCGAAACGAAGCTCCTCTAATATGTTTGAGCACTTCGCCGTGGTCGACTTGCCCACCATCAAGCCACTCGGATACATTTCCCCAGTCACACACGAACTCAGGACTCTGAGCTAGGTCATACTGACACACAGGGACGGTCCGTAGTCTACGTGATCCAAGGTGATGAAGCATTCCTTGGCCCCATTTGTCGCCCCAAGGATAGAGCCGCCCAGGACCATGTTCTGCCGACGACAGGAAATCTGGCCGCACGCCACCCTTGGCTGACTTCTCCCATTCCCAGTGGGTGGGAAGACTGTAGATGCCATCCAAACCCGCCTTCTGGGCCAGTTGGGTTTTCCACTCACAATAGGCCACTGCATCCACGAACGACACATTGACTACTGGGTGCTCTTGCAGCGCATCTGGTGCGACACGACCCTGCCAGTGGCCCGGCGGGGGGTGTCCCGTAGCCTGCACAAAAGCCTCATATTCAGCGTTCGTGACTTCACACTTCTGAATCAGAAAGCCGTTTAGATGCATTTCCTTGCCGGGCCACTGCTCCAACACCTGGTCGACGCCGGGGAAATCGAAGTTGTGGTGCACAGATTGCAGCTCGGCGTCCCGCGAGGACTGCGAATGATAACCGAGAAGAAAGTTGCTGCCGTGAACGAATCTGAAAGGCGAGCTCGTCTGTAGAGCCTCACCTTCCAAGAATGTTCCTGCTTGGTCCTGAGTGAATTTGTCACCAAGTTCATAGTTTAGGAATTTCCCGAGAAAGTCCACTCCTTTCAGGCGTCGGTTGCCAACCGCATCGTCAACGGTGACCTCTGTCTTCACACCGTTGGCATCAACGGAGACAACCCCGCAGACCGCGCCCCACGATCGGCATTTGAGCCCATTAGGGAGCTCATCAGCCTGACATTGGTACGGTGGGTTCTCGCCAAGCTCTGTCAGAGCATGATCTATAAAGTCTCCAACCTTAATTGGTACGTATTCACGGCGGGGTGGCACTGCGTCGATGTCCAAACCCAGCTTTTTCTCTCCGACCAGACCATCGTAACTGGTGACCTTAACTGTAACAGTAAAGGGCCCGGATACGGTGGGCTTACCACCTATTACGGCAACGCTCGTGTTCCTACCGGTGACCTGCTGGGTAAGCCCTTTGGGAAGGCCTGTTATCTCCCATTTGTATGGTCTTCTTCCACCCTTAGCTTCAATCTCGGCCTCGTAGGGCTTATGCTTATGACCTCTCTCTAGTGACTTGGACAGAATCCGCGGTCTGATTCTCATGACGATTCCCTCATCGGATCGCATGTAGAGAACAGGAGTGCTAAACTCATTTCTTACGTTTTCCTTCTGGCTCTTCCAGATCTCTCGGCGTCCACTCCACACAGCGCGGTCCAACTGACCACTGTCAGCCAGTTCGCGATACATTCCTCTGGCAAAACCCTTTGCAGCATCATCTGTGATCCGAAACTGCATTCCCACGACTGCGGGAAACTGGCAGGCGAATATAGGAATGGCCGCAGTTCGACAACCATTGAGCACAACAAGCCGTATGTTAGTACCCAGCAACAGCTGGGTCACATCTGAAATATCGCGCCAGGCCAACCCACCGCCTCCATCATCAAATAACATCTGCCCAACACCTCCTTCGACTCGACCGTGCCCGATGAAGTGGAAGACTTGAAAATCCGATGTCAGCGCATCAAGTCTGCCAAACGTAGCGTCAGTAGATTCCACTATCTCCATCTGGATACCGTCGCCCATCTGCTCTAGAGCCTCTCGGATTCCTCTTAGTTCACCTTTCACGTCAAGCTGATTACGAATGGGCAGCGTGCTTGGGTTTGATCCGAAGACGAGCAAGCGTAATGGCAAGTCAACATCTAGACTTGGAACGCCAAATAGACGTCCTTCTTGTATCGACCGAACCACGGAAAGGTTTTCAGCCAGTACAAGTGAGTCCTGAACGCCCGGTTGTACGAGCGACACAGGGTACGGGGTCTTCATTGCCTCAATCGGAACGGATGCCATTTCGCCTGCGTTGTCCATGTGGGTTTCAAATACAACGCGAACAGACCGATTGTCTCCTATGGGAATAGACGACCTCCAGTTGTGCATGACATCAGCGGAGAACAGACTATTGAAAATATCACAGCCAATCTTCTCTATGAATTCTTGACCAGAAGTACGCTGAACAGACGAATTGTTGCTCGTCGAGGTGCGAGTTCTTTCCTCCCATTCTAAAGTCTGGCTGATCCAATAGCCAAACTCATCTTCACCAATGGTGACCCAAGTGTTTGTGTTGTCAGGAAACCACCAGATGGCAGCCAGCTCATTTCCGACCTTCTTTAATACTACTCTCACCGTTTCGAAGTATATGCTTCTCATCACGTGATATGACTCCTCGTATTGGTGCGAGCATCCCTCATACTAACCTATCACAACTATACCTTTCACATGCGAGAGGATAATGCGTGAGACAACACACCACGCGCGTTCGATTGAGCTGCCTGCCAGCGTGATGTTCTCGCGATTCTCAGGGAACTGGTGTACCGGCGAAAACCCGTCGAGTCCCAACCCTCTTTTGACATCCATTCATATTCCTCATGTTCACGACCGATACTACACTGACCGATCTTCCTGTCCATTGTCTGGGCTGTCGATTAACTTGACTTTTGACAGCAGTTCATCCATCGTCTGAACAGGTGTGTCGGCTGGTATTTCCAGCCGTCTTCCGCTTTTGCCTTGGATGACAATCTTGGCAGCGTTTCGACCCTGTGCGATTTTCAGGAGTCCCGTTAATAACGCCCCCAGTGCTGTCCCACCGACACTTACGAGAGCCACCAATACGGAGGAGTCCATTCCCGTCAAATCCCGGTAGCCTGCTTCGGGCAACTTAACTTCGAACTTGGGAAGATCAAATTGGTCAAGGTAGTAGTTTTGAAGTGCTTCTTGTAGTTCCTCTGGGGGAACCCCCGCTGCAGAGATCATCACTTCCATGCTTTGTGAATCAGACAACCTTGTCCTCCAATGCAAATAGTTCTGGCCACAATAGTTAAATATACTATTACGCTTCCTCACTTAGCAACTGTTATTAATCGAGCATGAACTGTGGCTTCACACTCGTGGCTCTTCTGGCCAATCGGGAGAGTATACTAGCAACCAAATCCTCGATCGCCGAGTCAAGCGCAGCCCGAGGTCCAAGGGTAGCTGCTGGCTTGCCACTTTCCAAGCTATTGCTGGATGACAGAATTCGGCAGTCAGTTTTCATCCCTTTTTCGAGGCAGTTCGCTACAATCCTCAGCGGCGTGCTCATCTGGATTGCTAATTTCCCGTCTTTCAAGGTGTGATCAGAGCCCACTGCGCTCAAAATTGTACGCTGGCGCTTCCCGTCACCCTTGATAAACCAGAATCGAGCATAGGCAGCAAAGCGGAAAGTCTCCTTTGTCAACTCGATTACTTCTTTGGCCTCTTCTGCTCCTTCTGTCAGTCGGGCTTCAAGACGGAACCGTTCCCGAACCAGGCGATTCTTTTGCTCAAGATATTCCTCGTCCGAAAGTAGTTGCCCATCAGCATTGTCTGGCGAAATCTTCAGCGCCAGCAGGTTTGGGATTCGCTGATCGATTTTTCTAATCTCTTTCTGAACTGATTCTTCTGTCACTTTGGTCTTCTGTTTTTCCTGCCTAGCTATCTGGTCAAGGTGCTTGAAAATCCAATCTAGGTATTCCTTCGGTATGGAAATCCGGGCAAGGAAGGTATCCACCTGCTTCATGAGTTCCATTTCCGTTATCGATCTCTGGCGGCAAGTGGGATCTTTACGGTGGCTACAATGGTAGTAGACATACCGTTTCCGCAAACCTGTGCTTTTGATGAGCTTGAACTTCTCCTCAGCGGTGACCATCGCGCCACACTGGCCGCAGCGAATGATGCCCGTAAACGCGAACTCGTGCCGCTTCCGTCGTGGTCTGTTTTTTCTGCCTAAGATCACCTGAACTTGGTCGAATTCCTCCCGGGTAACCATCGGCTCGTGTTGTCCTGGGTAAACTTCACCGCCATACACCACCTCTCCGTAATAGAAAGAGTCAGTGAATATTTTAAGAGGCTGCTCCGCGATAACGGCTTGCCGCCAAGGCGCTTAGTCGTCCTTGTCTTAAATCCCCACTGTTCATTGGCTATCTTCAGAATCTGGCTTACCGAGTAGTTGCCTGTAAGCATCATGTCCCACATCTTGCGCATTAGCGGGAAGCGATCAGGGTCTTTAACAATCTTTTTCTCACCTTTTTCGTGGTTGTCGTCGTTGAGATAGCCAAGTGGCGCCCTGCCGGGCATCCAGCCCTGTTGGACCTTGGCCCTGAGGCCACGCTTCACGTTTTCCGACAGGTCGTCTATATATTTGCGCGCAACCAGAAAGTCGAGCCCGCTCATAAACCTATCCATACTTGTGTTTCTAAAGGTCTGTGCTGGCGTGCGGATATCCTGGATGGTGCCATCTTCCAACGCCTCCGAGACCAGCGCTGCGTCGGCCAGGTTGCGGGTCAGCCTGTCCAGCTTCCAGCAGAGAATACCGTTCCCTTTGTAACGCTTCAATTCCTTTAGCATAGCGTTAAACACCGGCCTGCCGGATCGCTTGGCCGACTTGGATTCAGCAAAGGTTTTGACAATAGTCAGTTTTTCTTTGCGCGCGTGGTCAGTGAGTTCCTTGACCTGTGCGTCGATAGACAAAGCTTGTCGGTCCTCGGACTCCGTTGACTTACGTGCGTAGATGAAATAGGTGGACATAGTGATCGAACGTTGTTTGAAAAAATATCAATAGGGAATCGGGTTCGTCTTACTTTTGAGTGGCTTCTGGTGGATTAGTAAGCTGCAATCCGGCTTCCTCGAGCCACTCTTTGGGCACCGGCTCGTACACAGCAAGAAACAGCCGGAATAGATTGCTTCCCATTTCGCCCGCCTGTTGATTTGACAGCTTCTCGCCTGTCAGCCTATAATGAATCTGTCGCAGCTCCCTGAGCGCCTCGGGTGGTATCTCCATATAACAACCCCAACTGTAGCGGAAATCCGCAAGAAGCGGCAGAGCGAAAAAGCTGCTTTAACCGGCAATAGCTTCAACCGCCAGTTGTTTTTGAAGGGCGAAATCTTGTAGAAATGTGTCAAAAAGTGCTTGACGTGATCTTCTGAATGTCCTACTTTGGCAGTAGTGGGACGTTGTTAGCTGCCCATAACTTCCTCTCTTTCTTAGAGTTATCCCCAGTTTCCAGTATTTGCCCAATCTTATCATTAATCCGAACGTCAGGCAAGTGAACGGCCACTCTGGCTGTCTCCTTTTCCACGCTAACTGCCTATCTTTTGGCCAACTGTAGCCCATCTTGCCATTCACTGACCCGTCAATCCTATGCCGATCCAATGTCCTATTCCTGCCAAACCGGGACACAAAAAGGGCGCACCATCATGGTGGCGCCAACTTTTTCGTGCCGTGGTCAAGGCTACTGTGCCTGACAAACGAAAGGAACGACCAAAGCGGCGCAATGTCAGTGGGTCAAACGCAGAGTACCATCTCACCATCCAGGAGCTCAGGCGGGTTGTACAGAACGGAAAGACATTGAGAGACAGGGTGCTTATGCAGACGCTGGCGGAAACGGGGACAAGGCGGTCAGAGGTTGCCGGTTTACGAGTCGGCGACGTGAGCTACGAACGCCGGGTGTTGATTATCCGGCAGGGAAAAGGAAACAAACCTCGACTGGTACCGATTACCCCAAAGTTGGCGGACAATATAAGAACACTAACAGCCAGCCGTTGCACCGAGCCAGTCTTTGCTGCTCGAAACGGTAGCTGTCTAAGCCTGCGCCAAGTGAACCGTATTGTCGCCGTTGCGGGTATACGCGCCGGTGTGAAGAATCCCAATCCAAAGCAGCACAACGTCACCTGCCACTTATTTCGGCACAGTTTTGCCCGCCTCTGGAAAGACCAGGGCGGCAGCATTGAAACGTTGTCCAAAATTCTCGGCCACCAGAGCCAGAAGACAACCTGGGATTTGTACGGTACGCAGAGTGTGCATGACGTGCGCCGCAACTACGAAAGGATCATGCGCCGGTTGTCATGTCCGAGACAGGCACCGCAGGACGGCCAATGAGGATTGAGTAATCTCTCAGGTGAAACGTAGTCATGAAAACATTTTGCGATTGAGTGAACCATAAAAGAAGCAACACCTAACAAAGGAAAAGGTGATGAGAGTCAATAACGCAATGGAAGATTTAAAGGAGCACGCTGGAATATTAGCTGTCGCGACGGCTGTCATTACCGTCGGTGTAATCTTTGGGTGTTTGCCTGGCGAACCAAAAATAGCACCCGAAGGAAAGCGTCCCATGGGTAGTGTCGAACTCCTCGTTGACGGTAAGGAAGTCTATGTCTACGACGCTTACCCTCTACATGATGATTATTTTCGTTTCAATGTGTCTGCTCATCCGCGCGTTGGTTGGGACGTCACTCGGCGCTACTACCAAGTAGATGGAGGGCCATTGAAAGACATCCAACGAGATTGCGTTACCTTTTATCAGAACCTACCTACCGATTGCAGTTGGAAAAACCCCCGAGACGGTTCTGAACATGCGATCACTCTGATAGTGTACTTTGGAATGGTAAAGACTAAACTCGATGAGAATAACATGGTGGTCCGGTACGAAGATGGTGAGATAGCTATGGATACAACAGAACATCCAATACCGGCCAAAAACTCTTTCCGGGTACATTGTTTCAGGTAGTAAGTCTGCGTGACATGTGATTCTACTTGTCGAAAAGCGGTATGCTCGGACACAGATCGTCGCTCTGCGGGCTTCGTAGAGGGTTTTTAGGACGGTAGAGAAATTAGAGGTGCAAGACCACGAAGACCTTTGGCTACAGCGGCGCAGTGCAACCTGCGGACGATCGTGCGTCGACAGTCATTGCAACGTCTGACGGAGGCTGTGTGGTTTCCGGAGTGGTCAGACCCCCGGGTACAGAGGGATTTTGTACTGTCAGTAATATGCCTTCGGGCTGATGACAAAGGCACGAATGGCTGCGTTCTTGTCCCGAATGAACTGAACCTCCAAATAGGGTTTTCAGGCCTGTCTCTCGGACGTCTGATTTAGGGCATCACCAAAGGCCGAGACTCTAAGCGGTTCCGTCCACAGATTATCAACAGCTCAATGCTTGCGCGGAAGAGTGGGGCACTGTAGGATGAGGTAATGTCTACTCCACTCACACCAAGACAGAAGAGCATCCTCGACGCTCTGCGCCGGTATTTCAGGCAACGCGGTTACATGCCAACCGTAAGAGATTTGGCAAAAATGGTGAAATCAGCCGCATCCACGGTCCAGCAGCACCTTGAACGACTGCAAACTAAGGGATGGATCACACACGATGGTTCTCCAAGAGGGATTGCCCTGCTTAGCCAAAAGAAAGCAGAGGCTAAGCTGTGGCCGTTAGTGGTCACGCATCATGTGAGTCGGGGGATAACTAAACCCATCCCACCTGGCCAACGCAGGTTCATTAGCCTTCCCCTGGTTGCGATCCGGCCGAACCTTATGGTAGCAGAAGTAGTCGACACGTCACTTCACGGAAAGGGCGTGCACCAAGGTGACCTGCTGCTGATTGACGTACGCGCACACTCCGGTAAAAGCAAATCAGGTGGTCACAGTATGAATAGCAGCCAAGGAAGGATTATCGCTCTCATTCGCCTACTTTGATCTTTTTTTTGCCCTGCTTGTTCGTCTCCTGTCCGGTAATCGTCCTGCATCTAAACCGAGTAATGACATCCATACTCCGATTGTCTTACGACTAGACTTCCCTTTATCCACAGTTAGTTGCCGGTTTCGGCAATTGAGCGATTTTCGGCCTTCGTCTATGCTGAAGAAAATAAACACCAAAACAAAACCAATGTCCCGCAAGAGAAAACCAATTTACCCCAACCAGATCCGGAGGTATCGCCGCAAGCGGCATCTCCGGCTGCGGGATATTGCGAAGTTAACCGGCCGTTCCGACGCCTCGCACTTCTCGCACTGGGAGAAAGGCCGCAAACTACCCACCTTGACCAATGCCCTCAAACTGTCAGCAGCCATCGGCTGCCCGGTTGAGGTGCTGTTTTGGGATCACTTTCAGCCAATTCGTAAGAACATTTATGCCAAACGAAAAAAATTCAATATCTACCCAGAATACGATTAAACAGGATGCTGATATGCATTGCGTGCTTCCGACTCGTTTTTTGAGCTGCCTTCCTAAACTGACCGCTACTGATATGCGGCTGTACCTGGTGCTGTTGACAAAGCGAACTCCAGATGCTGAAGTAGTCCATGTCCGAAAGTCAGACTTAGCCAGACAAGTTGACCGCAGTCCCAGAAGCGTCAGTCGCTCGCTGTCTCAGCTTTTAGGGCTTGGGTTAGTACGTCCAACAACGAAACCTGACAGGGATGGCAGATTCCAGTGCGAACTGGTCACGCATGTGCCCAATGGTGACACTGCACAACATGGCCAGGACACCAGTGTCAAGCAGAAGGTGACACCAGTGTCCTCAGGTCAAGATAGGACACAGATGTCACCTCTCAAAAAAAGCGCTGAGGTTAGAGAAAACATGCAGCTTATGGATAACAAGCGACAGACTGAAGGGACAGCGGTGTCACACAAAACAACCCCTCCCCCTGCACCCCCTCCCCGTAATGCTATAAATATATTAAAACCAGAAAAGGGAAGAGAGGGGGATACGGGGGAGAGAAACCAAATGTCCCAACCCATTCCGTTCAAGCCGCAGAATGCTACCGACCTCCTGGCATTGGACATCGCCCGGGCCTTCAACGACGAGCACCACCTGCCGACGTACCGGTTTTTCTGCGATCAGTACGATGAAACTGGCGTGAGGCGCGCTTTTTCCGAGGCCAAGTCTATCCCGGATCACAAGATCAAGAAATCAAAATCAGCCTTATTTATTTACTTAATCCGCAAATATGCCAAACCAAAAAACAAAAATCCTCGCCATTGACCCCGGTACCAGGGAGATGGGTATTGCCCATTTTGAGGACGACGATCTGGTCGACTATGGGGTCAAGGCCGTCAAACGCAGTCAAACCACAAGGGAACTGTTCATCCGTTTGGATCAGATTCTGCTTCGGCTCATCCAGGAAAAACGCCCCCGCGTGCTGGTGCTGGAAAAGAACAACTTCTCACAGATCAAGCAGAACGTGCTGCTGACTCTGGCTGTCCACAAGATCAAGGCTGTGGCCAAAAGGCACCGCGTGCCTGTCGTCGAGTACAACCCGCGCACCGTCCGCAAGGCCGTCTGCAACAACGGCAACGCCACCAAGCGGGAACTGGCCCGGATGGTCGCTGCCAGCTACCCTGAACTAAGGGCCTACCTGGAATCCAACCGCCGCTGGAGGGAACGGTACTACCAAAACATATTCGACGCGGTAGCTTGTGCCCTTGCTTACTTGAGACTAAACCCCAACCATGCCCACAAGCAAAACGGACTCAAATAAGTCAAAGGTGCGCTCGCGGTATAAGCGTGACGCTGCCTACGGGTTGCCACTGCAAGTGATCAAACGGGATCTGAAAATACTGGAAGTCGTTGGTGACTACCGCCTTTTGACCGCCTACCAGATTAGCAAGCTCTTCTTTAACTCACTGCATAAAGCCCGCAAGCGGCTGTTCAGATTGTGGCAGCACGGTTTCTTGGACAGAAGGTTTCAGCCGGTGCGCCTGGGTGAGGGAGCCTCTCAAATCCTGTACACCTTGTCTCGCAAAGGGGCACAGTTGTTGTTCACACGGGGCGGCGTATCCGGAGAAACTCAGAAGTCTGCCCCTTTTGCAGGCCGAGGCTCGGCCCTGTTTGTCGAGCACACTCTGAAGCGCAATGACTTCCGCATCGCCCTGACCCTTGCTTGCAGCGCCACAGCAGATGTAAAGCTGCTGTTCTGGAGGCAAGACAGCTCGATCAAGGATGTCGTCACGTTTCTAAACGGTCGTGACCGCCACGCCGTGCGCCGCGTTCCGATTATGGCCGACGGTTTTTTTAGTATTGAACATGGCAACCGCAAGAAATCCTTCTTCGTTGAAATTGACCGAGGCACCGTCGGCAACAAGCGGATGCTCGCCCGCATGAAGGGCTACTACCACCTGTGGCTCCAGCAACGCCATGTACAAAAATACGGGATCAAGAGCTTCCGAGTGCTGGTGACCACAATGAGCGTAGCCCGCATGGATAACCTCATAAAAACTGCCAGACAGGTACGAGAAGGAAACGGAGGCTCTGGCCTGTTCTGGTTTACAACTTTCAACCAATATGATTTGGAACGACCACAATCGATTCTTGCTCCGATCTGGAAACGTTCAGTAACTGAAAACGGAAACCGTTACAGCCTGCTGGGGAGACCAGCCTGATCTTCAAAGCTCCTGACGGCGCCAGGTAAACCACCGGTGCGCCGTCCAGAATCCTATACTAGCTAACGGAACCTTTGGGCCCGGCGGATGAGGTATATCCTCACCTGCCGGGTGCGGGAGCCTCATTCTATGGCAGGTCCGCACATTGCACCTCGTAAGCACGACCCGTTGGCCAGCCGGTGGCTTTATCTATACATTCCAAAATACACTTCTCCGCGCCCGATCCTGGAACCACCAGAACCCGCTCGAGGAATAAGTGCCGATCATCGCGTCTTTCACAGCTAAGGTATTTGCCTTGCAGCCGTTTGAGAGGGCTTTGACATTCAGGACAATTCATCAGACTGCCTCCTATGATTGAAAGTTACACTTATGCTGGGGACCTTGCTATCCCATTTATATAGTATAGTTCATTTTTGTTCAAAATACTCGGGCAGTTGTTGTCCAATCGGGTGCGGGAGCGATTAGATATCACCGGACAGTCGCCTCAACGCCTGCAAAAGAGCATCCTTGCCACCGCAGGCTTCAACAGATACGGGAAAACCAGTCGCTATTTTCTGAACTCCGGTTCGGTGCTGTTTCACAACGTAAATTTTGTATTTATCCAGAGTGCCCAAAGCCCGTTGAATAATATGTTCTTTCTCGATTTTGTTCATGCCGTAGAGCGCAGTGACATCAAAGAACATGTCAACAACATACGGCTCGAGTTGTTCTCGCTTGACGCCCAGATGTGTATGTACGGCTTCGATTGCCGAAAGCCATTCTCCGACTGACTCCGGCCCAATCATTTCGAAGTCGTTGACAAAGTAAATGAAGACAAGCCATGCCGGAATTCCGTTCAATTGCCGCAACAAGTAAAGGTGCGCCAGCCGGTTGGCATATTGATAGTAGCACTGCGACCAGTCAGCAGTTGAATCTGCGCTGAAGAATCCGGCCGTTTCAGCAAGGCTTTGCTTGACCAGTGCCAGGGATTGTAGGCTGGCCTTACAGGACGATGCAAGTTCAGAGATACGGGCTTTGGCTTCGACAAGTATAACATCGCCACGACTGGTTCTACCCAGCCCGTCCCAAACGAGTCCGCCGCGTGGCCAGAATGAATTGAGAGCACGATTTTCAAGATGAGCTGATGCCCGCTCCAGAAAAGACTCGTCTTGATACTCGGCGTAGCCATCAGCTTCCAGCGGAGACAGCCACGTTATGGTGTCATACCTTCCCAGCCTAAACCGTGGTCGCAAAGCGTCATCCAGAAGGTGGGGACTACGGTTGACTAACTGTTGCAACCAGTGCTGGCTACCTTTTGTTGATGTCTGCTGAACTATCCTTGACACCAGATATCCCCCTGCCCGATCGATTGGGACCATCTTAGTAACTGTGTCGGCGTAAGGGCTCGGTACTGTAGCGGCGGATGAGGTATATCCTCACCTGCCGGGTGCGGGAGTTGGAGCCTTTTGTTTTCGATATTTAACCATCCGCAAGGCCATTCTTCAATGAATATGATCCCGAAATGGCGTCAATCTTTTGACGTATTCAGGTAAACGTGGACCATCCCAGTGTCCACTTCATTTGGCGACGTTCTATCAGATCGTAGCAGCTGTGCCGGTGCAGTGCTCACTCTGGTCGTCACTGATCAGGCGCGACCTCTCTATCCGGCTCTGTAGCGTTCCGAAGGAACAACTGTACGTCATCGATGTCTCTTTGAATTCTGTTTATTTCCATCTGCGTTAACCGCCCCTTGTCTCGGTTCAGGCACGATATCGCCTTGTTGAGATAGCTTCGAACTGCCTGCTCATTACCACTCAGACCTCTCTCATGTTTAGCCATTTGAACCCAACCCATGGCGGAATCTTCCAATTGTGCAGAAACACGAAAGCTTGCAAGAGCAGCTTCTTGATTATTCGGTTTGAGATTCTCCAATTGGCCCTGCTTGAAGAGTGGATAATTTGCTTTCTTCATTGTAACCGGGTCTCTGGAATCTAAGTAAACCGTAGTGGCTTTGCCCAGAAGATGCCGACACTCGTTATACTCATCCTCGTAAACATAGCCCCTTCGCATCGCATCATCCACACAGTCGCTCGCGTAGTCGCTAATGTTCTGAGGATATTGAGCTCCTTCGGGGTCCAGTTCATAAGCAGCCTTGGATATTTTCATTATATGGTCGAGTGATACTACGGGCCGATCCCGATTTTTCTTATTTTTCTTGTTCCATCCTTTAGCAATGGACCGGCACCATCCGTACAGCCGCGGGGATTTCTGAAGTTTTGCTGACTTGAGAAAGTCCTTGAGCGCGTCGCGGTGTGATCCCAGACGCTCTTTCAGCGACCCGCGAATCCAAAGCGCCTTGAAGTGCTCCTGGTCCTTCGCCAGGATGCGCTCAACTTCAGCCAGTTTGTCTTGTGCAGCAGCAGGCGTGAGTGCCTTCACATCTTCGGGCGAAAGTGACAGGCTAGCTGGCAGGTCATAAACCGAAGGATGAACTTGAAGATCGCTAGAATCGGAGAACGGCTCGACAACGTCGAGACTCGCGTCGCTTGAACTCATGCAGGTCCGATAGTTCTCAGTCAAATCCTTCAGTTTACCGCGCACATCATTCCACCGCTTGCCCGAATTGTCTGTAGCTCTGTCCAGCCAATCCAGACCATGCATGAAATACGAATCCGCACCGAGGATCGGACGACTACCACCGCTCGCCGCGGGAAGAGATGGTCGCCTCCGAGCGCAGTGGCTTTCGATGTGCCAAGCGAATCGGCCAAGCGAACGCATGACGCTTGCGTTGTGAATACAGTCGGTAGTACTCATGGAGAGGTCGGCTTCCGGTATCAAACAGTCCTCATAAGCCCTCACGTGCCGCTCGACAGCTCGCCAGAAATGGCCCATGTCGTATCTCCACCAGTCTTCCGCAAGGCTCGATATTATTGCCAGCTCATGGTCGACCGTGTATCGTTCACGGCCCGATAGATAAGCACGCGATCCATCAACCATCCGGATGGCTTGCCGCCTATACTCTGCCCTGTCGGCTGCTCGGGTCGTCTCTCTGTCAAGATGGATTTGGATTGCGTACACTTTCAGGAGCAGAAAGAGCGCGCGTGTGTGGTGTGGCCACTGATTCAACACCGACTCTAGCAGTTCACGAGCCCTACCAAGCCCGGTTGGTCCATGACCTAACAGGAATCCTGCCTCAGCCGTTCGAATACTCGGCTGAAACCCTCTGAGCTCCCCTTGAGCAAGGTCATCAGCGGCCTCGTACCAGGCCATGATATTTCCAGCAAGTGCCGCCCTGCTTTCTACTGGCTGAGAACGCCAAGTAGACTCAGCAGCCTGTGCAAGGGCGAAGTAGGCACTGATGCGGACACGGCCCGGTATATGAGAAGATTGCAGCAGTTGTTCAACGTCCTCTTGGGTTTTTTCAAGTTCGTTGAGAGAACAGGGTACTTGCGCCCGTAGCGAGAGATAATGACACAATGCCACGTAATCGTCCGGATCGGCATCAAGGATGTCAGTCAGCTCTTGTAGGGCATTTGCTAGTGCCCCCAAATCCTTGTAGGTCATTGCCAGCAGATGACGAGCCTTGAGGAAGTCAGCACTCGACGGATTCCGGTCCAGATACGCAATCAGACAGAGTACCGCTTCCTCGTGCCACCGCATCGAGCGCAGGGTCATTGCCCAGTACATCAATTCACTATCGTCTGAGTCGACATCGGCGATAAGGTCAGTGACAATCTGGCGGACGTGCTTGTAGACCTTATCACTTATCAAATGGGCTCGCCTCAAGGTGACATGCCCACTCTTCAGAACAAACTGGAGGAATTTCCGCTCCCTGTACGTTGAGTTTTCAAATAACTCTCTGAGCTCCAATTTAAATTTCTGCTCTGACGCAGGTGGTTCAGCGCTCAACCAGTAGACAACTTCTTCCTGTTTCGCCAAGCCCAGGAGGGATTCGGTTTCACTTAATTCAAAGCAGCTCGAAGAAGACATTTTGGATTTCCGAAGTAGGGCCCACCGCAGCAAACGTGAGAACCTGGAGCGCAATCGGCGAGGAGCAACTAGTAGTGCACGACCAAAGGGCGTTAGGCACCGGCCGTCTTTCAGCATGACACCTATGATATAATCGATTGGAACAGAGACCTTGGCGAGGCTGAAAGCGGCCACGAGGTCATACAGTTCGACGGAGTCGATGACACGCCAGGGGAATCGCCTGCCTGCGAGTTTGCCGCGGATTCGCTTGAGCTTCTCTTGCGAGAATGCTTGCAACGAGGATCCTCGAACCGCAATCGATGAAAGTGTCACTATTGTCATTTGCCGCAGATGCTCAAGGCCAAGTTGTGTTAGAGCGGCCGAGACATCTGTAGTCCCATTGGGCATCTGGACGCTGCTGAGTTTGAGAGCTCTCCGCACTTCATCTACTTTAGTGGTTGTGTCGATGGTTTGGAGATCCGGCAATGAGGTCCGAAGCACTTCGTGTACCGCGCCGTCATACTTGCTCAAGACCAGAACGATATGAGCCATCCGGTCAAGTTCTCGAAGTGCTGTCGAGAGAAATTCCATTTCAGCATTGTCCACAAATAGAACTAGTGGACGTTCACACCAAGTCGCTGCGTTCTTGATCTGACAGATGTCGATCGATTGCGAGTCCTCTATGAAGAGAACCGGAAAGCCTCTCTGCGCCAAGTCCCGTGCCCACCGTAGTGCGAAAATAGACTTGCCGGATTTGGGCGGGCCGTGGATAACGACCATTGTATCCAGACTGGGCCCCTCAGCAAATCGAGACGTCAACGCCTGTGTTTCCTCCCAAACGTCTCTAATGAACTCACGGCGGGTGCCTATCGTTTGCCAGCTGCTAGTATTCGTTTCACGTTGGAAGAATCCATTAGGTGTGTGTTGACAAGCATTCTGACGATTGAGGAAGATTGAATCCTTCGACGCCGCTGGCAACGAAAAGCGATAGAGCTTGTTTACCGCATCTGTCAGGCTCTCGACACCGATGATCTCAAGTTTCATTTCATCGGCTGAAGAGTAACTTGTCAGCGCTTCTTGTGCTTCATCCACATTCGCGTTCGGTATCAACAACTTCGTTGCTCCAGAGCGAAGTGCTGCGGAGACTTTCGCTGACACTCCTCCAACATCTCCGACCGTACCGGTCCGGTTAATAATGCGGCCTGTTGCCGCGATGTACTTCCATGAATCGACCGGTTGAGCCGGCCAATTCAGCAGTTGGAGTGCCGCGAGGGCGAGTGGCAATCCAAACGATCGGCCATCTATCCCCTTCTCAAGGCGGCCTCGAAAATGCTCCTCAAAGCAACCGTGGGGGAAATAGTCGTCAATGTACCATCGCATACGGAGCGTCTCTATCGAAAGCCCGGGACTGCCGCCACGCAATTCGGTCAAGGCTAATTGATCGATCATTTGCCCACGGAAGTCCGCAGCCGCCTCGATGGCGGTTTTGGCTACTGCCTTGAGTTCCTCGTCTGCAGATTCGTATGCACAAGCGATATCGCCAGAATCATCTGCTTGGTAGTGACGTTCGACAATCACCCTAGACAATCTGGCTTGTGATCCTGGCATGACGTCGTCTAAGAGAAGTCCCCAAACTCCAGCTTCATCTGGTACGAACCGCCAATTTGGCGCGCCGTGGGCAATTTGATCTACATAGTTCTTGATCCGGGTTTGCTGGTGTCCAACGTAGAAGGGATATGTTCCGAACAACTCAAGGTCGACTAGTTTCATTTGCTGTTCGAAGAACTCAGTCATTCGTATTCGGTGTGACCCTTGACTCCTAATAGTCTCAAACACTTGCTGGCGAGCTGCTTGCCGACGGAGCGTTGCCAATTCAAGCATGAATCTTCGTAGTTGCATTACAGCGCCAGGTTCGATTCCGCATAGGTCTATACAGCTGTCCAGAAATTCGCGTGTCAGCTGTACCCACAGATCGTATTCGTACCAGGGAAGAAGCTTTCCGTTCTGTAGTATCGCTGCTTTCTCGAAATCCTCTTTCAGTCGCGGAAAGGCACCGCAGAGTGTTACGGGCTTAAGCAATGCCGCAGCCACATCCTTGGTGAGTGTCTGCATCTATGCCTCCTCAAACGTAAGCTGTATGGAGCGAAACGGAACTTCCGTGCTATAGAGCGCTTCGGCATCCAGTACGTCTCCGATCTCAACGATTTTCGTGCCGCTCGGGGTGGTGATGCTTTGGATCAGAAGGCACTTCTTCTGGTTGGCATCGTCGGTATGCAGATACCGCGGATTCCAGACGACGGCATCTTCGGTGCACCAAGGGGCGAGGCAAATCCTCAATTCGAAGCGCTTAAGGGGCTTGTCCGCTACTCTAAATCCAAGTAGCAACTTCAGTCTATCAGAAAATACTTGAACGTCCAGGCAGATATGCTTTTCACCAAAATGAGACCGCCAAGACCAACTGACCGGTGAAGATGGAGCTAAGGCGGAATGAGCTGCCAAAAACCCTCGCGAGTCTTTCCTCTCAATGCTCCAGATATCAGAGTCATCTCTATCTTCCCAGAAGAAAGTACCCATAACGAATTGAATCTGGCGAACTGCTTTTCTGCATTTGAGGCAGGAAGACAGGTGGTCACAAACTGCGGCTCTCTCGGAAGGGGAAAGCTGGTTAACTGAAAACGAATTTAGGGTCTCTTCACTTGGGCAGGATTGAGGTCCGCGCCGGATTGACGGACTATGCTCGGAGGACAGTGCGTCAAGATAGTGTTCCACCTGTTCTTCATCGTATTGTATTCCAACCTCGCGGCACTTGCTGACAATGGCGCGTACGGTATTCTGCCAGGAAAGACGGCTTTCTTCACCAGGAACCGGCTGTTCAAAATTCAGTAGTTCCTCGAAGTCAAACGATTCCAGATGCTTTTTGATTTTCTTATGCAATGCTACCACCTTTCCTAATCAATCGTGAATCCGCTGCGTACTCCTCGTCTCGGGACCGCTGATCAAACTTATCTTTCAGTATACCTCGTGCATGGGAAAGATGTTGTGAGACATTAGATTCCGATGTATTTAGTAATTGGGCCAGTTCTGCCTGAGCTCCTCTTGAAGCGCCCAGTTGGTACCATGAAAGAAAAACTGCGCGGCACTGCGACGATAACTGGTCTGCCATACTTAGGATGGTGCGTAAATCTTCTTCCGCAATCATTTGCCCCAGCGCGTCAATAGAGCCATCGGGATAGTTGTAATCAGTGAGTTCCTCACACCGCCGGAGCTTTTCCTTTCGCAAAACATCAATAGCCTTGTTTTTAACGGCGGTAAAGAGCAGCCCCAGTGGGTTGTCCAAATTCGTTAATTCCTCGTCGTCTATGCTCTTCAAGACACTGACGCCAGCTTCTTGGACAGCATCCTCAGCCATTTCACGGTTTTGAGTGATTTTGAAAGCTAACCTATAGAACTGGACATCGAATTCGAACATAGCAAGCGCAAGCCATTCAAATCCAAGCGGGTTTTCACGATAGACCTTGAGAACTCGGCGTTTCGCTTCGAGCAACTTAGTAGATTCCATTACAGAACTTGATTCCTGTCCATAGTCCGTAAGTGATGACGTATATGTAGGAAGAAACTTAAGCAAAAATCAAGAAAAACCTCCCGCAGCAATTGGAACGGGAGGCTTTTGACAACGACCACTCGGGTTGTTTGGATTGGCTACACGTTGCGCTCGTGTTCGAGCTCGGCCAGGTAATCCTCCAACCGACTGTCATCCAGTGGGATACCTGCACGCTTACATTTTCTCACAATGCATCGCACAGTCACCTTCCAGGGAGTACGGTTTTCTTCATCCGGAACTGGCTCGCTGAAGGTCAACAGCTCGCATAGGGCGCGGGAATCAGTTGTTGGTGCCCCGACATGGTGGTCAGCGCTGTCCTTGGAACGATTATGAGTCATTACGAAGCTCCTCATAATGAACAAATATAAACAACGGAAATTGAGATTTTGAAGAGAACTGTTTCTACTGTTCCTAATGTAGGTAATTATACTAATGAGGTTACCTTAATAGGGGAAATAGGTCAATTTTATCCTATATTATATTCTGACTATTGTCAAGTCATCATATCTTTGGACTAACGAGCAACTTCCAGCCTGTAGCTTTTTGCATTTACTGGTTGAGAGGAGGCTATCCCCTGCCGTATGATGGTGGAAGCCAAGCACTTATGATTGGCGGCTGTTATAGTTCAAATAGAAAACGATTTTCTCACAGTCATCCTCGGCAAGCCGATGTCATGTCGATGGCACCTACGCAGTCCCTCAATGACAACAGTATCAATTTCACGGTTGTTACAGCATATGAGTCTCAACAGGCTCGTGTACAGACAAATAACCAGAGTCGTTCAATGCGAACGAATTCGCAAGAAATCAACAATTCACTCAGAAGGCTGGTTAGCACTTCCGTCGCTTCAATTTGCGGAGTGGACGAACATTTTACATGCAGGTCCTGCACCGATGGGGCTTAAGTTAGAACTTGGCCGGGCGTCATCCATGTGACCGAGTTAGACGTAAAGCAAGACTCGGCGAGTGAACAAAAACAAACGTTTTACAAAGGAGAATTCGATGAAAAATGCAGTGATCATCGTGGCTGGCACGGGTCAGCACCATGATGTACAGGTGGAACCGGGCACGACCGCTGGCGATGTCCTCAGTCAGGTCGGACTGAACGGCTATGTGCTCTCGAAAGATAACGGTGCCCATGTCTTCGGTAACACCGAAAACATTTACCCTGACATTGATGACGGCGAAAAGTTGCACGCCGCGTCAAAGACGGACGTCGGGACACCGTCTCATGTGAGAGCTTCGTGATGGAGAAGTCGAGCATCGTCGATTTGGTAGCGCGGTGGCTCGGAAGTGGTTCGGGTGCTGAGCGGCACCCGAACCACCATCTCCCACCTTATACAGTTAGTCGTCCAGGCACTGTAAGGGTAAAACGCAGGTTCGTTCCGCTTTGGGTGGAGAAACGATGGCGGAAGAGAGGGAACAGCTACTTTGGTTATTACCGAACGAAATACGGTGCCTACGAGGGCCGCATTGTCTACCGGTACGCCGGCAATTTCTCATTCTACATCAAGAATCTGCCGGATTGCCTGTGGAACCACTCACATCGCGAGTGTTTCATGCACAAAGGCGGGCAGAATTACGAGGTGCACTTTGCAAGAAAAGGTAAAACGATTGACGATGGAATTCTCGCCATTGAGAGGATTCTTACAGAGGCTCACGAAATTGAAGACTAAACGCGGAAAAGACAGCCGCCCCTCAGTGGAGGTTATGAACATGAATGAAAAGGAACTCAACAGAGACATTGCTGTGGAGCACCTGCGTTCCAAATGCAGGTCTGTCTCGGAGAGAACCACAGCGCTGTACCCGCAACTCAGGTATTGCCTGACACACTATGATTACGAGAAAGCACGTCAAGTATTCGAAGAACTGGTTTCTCTCCATCAACTCAAGCAGGACATTGGAACGATCACAGCCGGACTGGAGGAGGAAGTGAGCAGCGTGCCCACGTTCCTTGTCAGCGCCGAGCTGCTCTACCAGGTGTATTTGAAACTCCGGGAGGTACAGACCGAGTCTATTATGTACGCGTCCGGCGTCAGGTACGGCAGTTTCCTGACGGTGGAACGGCTGGTGCCGGTGGACCTGGAGGCATCTGAATACGGGTACGCGAGTGCCAGCATCGGTTCCACCAGCCGGGTGCTTGCGAGACTGGAACAGTTCGGTTCGGTGCTAACGTGCTATTTCCACGCGCATCCGGGAAAGGGACCGTCCTCCAATCACCCTTCGAACATAGACATAGCCAACCAAGCCCGCTTGGAGACCGGAGGCTACAGAACAATTGGCGGGATTTTCTCGCGCGATGGATACCTCCGCTTTTTCAGCGACAAAATGGAGTCCCGAGTTGAACTGTCAGGAAAGGGGATTGAAAATGTTGGACCGAATCTTTACCGGCTCACCCAAGCCTAGTATCTACCGCTGCCTGAATCACTGTGGCAAGGGAACCGGAGAGGAAGGCGTCTCTTCCCGCCATGAGGGCATTTACGGGTACGACCAAAAGAAGTTCTCCGCCTCCAGCGTAACGCTTGTGGGCGGAGGTGGCATAAACGGCGAAATCGGCGAGGGCCTGGTTCGCAAGGGCATCGGCTTCCTCAGCATTCTTGACGGAGACACGGTCGATCTGTCCAACCTCAACAGGCAGCGGTTTTACAAGTGTGATTTGGGACAGAACAAGGCGGTCCGGCTGGGGCGCAACCTTGCTCCGGAGGGCTTTGTCGGCACAGTAATTACAGCATATCCCTTCTATTTTCAGGAAGCCGTGGAACTAGGCCATACCATTTCCACTGACCTGATTGTCTGCGGCGTTGACAACGATGAAACAAGAACCTATGTGGCACAATACGCTCTGCAGCACACGGTTCCCGCCATTTACTCCGCGGTCTCCAGGGATGCCAACCAGGGATACGTCTTCGTACAGCTCCCGGGAGAAGCATGCTTCGGCTGCGCATTTCCCAGCGCCGTATCGAACATGGTGACGCCCTGCCCGGGCGTACCGGCAATCATGGACATTTTGAAAGTTATCGCCGGAGTCGTCCTGTATGCTATCGACACCGTGCTCATGGATCGTAAGCGCAATTGGAATTATCGAGTGATCCATCTTGCTGGATTCATGCCGGACGTGAGCACCCTGATCGAAAAGCGAGCGAGTTGTCAGATTTGCCAAAACCAAGGAGACTAAACTCGTGGGATGGTTGGAGAGATTGATCATTCGAGGTCTGGAGCCAGCACTAGATCGTCGGTGGCCCAAAGAGGGCACGCCGGTGTCGACCGGCTCGCACTTGAAGCTCGGGGAAGCGCGAGCCGCATTCGGCCGTAAAGGACTGGCACCGGTAAGCCTGTCAGTTGAACAGAGATTACGGCATCAGCTGAAAGCTGGCGCAACTGGTTCGGGCAAATCAGTCTCGGAGCTTGGTGACCGGATTCACGACATCTCTGTTGGTCAACCTTTTCTCATGCTCGATTGCCATGATTCAATTGAAAAGCTGCTGTACACTCTCGCACGACGCATCACAACTGGTGAGATTCCGGAAAAGGTAATCAATGATATTTGGCTCGTCGCACCGGCGAATGACAGTTGGTGTGTTAGAGTTAATCCGCTGGAGTGCCCGTCACCGGAAAAAGCGCCGGTAAAAATCGCACCATTGATGGAGTTGCTGCGCATTTTCTGGGGCGATGTACTCGGTCCGCAGACTCATGAGTTTACACAAAACCTGCTCATTCTTCTCGCCGAACGGAAGCTGCCCCTTCCGCAGGTCAATAATTTGTTAAACGATACTGTTAGACTGCGAACCCATGCTATAAACCTGCTTAATCATCGCGCCCGAGAGTACTTCTTGGGCCGGTATCTGTCATGGTCACCAAGGCGGCGAACCCAGGTGGCAGAAGCCTTTTTGAATAAGGTGACGATTTTCCTGGCCGATCCCCGTATCGTCGCCATGCTCGATGCCCCGACAAGCGACGTCGATTTCCGGCGTGCGATGGATGAACGAAAGACCATCCTGATTGAGGTCAACAAAGGTCAGTTTTTCGATTCAGTGAGTCTCCTGGCCTCAATGATACTCGTATCATTACAGCAGGCTACATTTCCCAGAGCGGATTTACCGGAGCGGGCGCGGAAGCCTTTCTTCATCATCATTGAAGAGTTTCCGGCCTTTGCCAGTTCAGTTACAGTAGAGCCGTTTCTAAATGAATCCCGGAAATTCGGTGTTGGTCTGACCTTGATTGCCCAGACCTTCGCCTCTCTTGACCGTGCCTTGCTTTCATCATTGCGCGCCAATTGTCACACTCAATTGTTTTTCCGGCTTTCTCCCGAAGATGCCCGCATTGCCACCGCTGGACTCACCGGTGAAGTGCGTGAGCTCATAGGACGCGAACTTGTATCGCTACCAATCGGCACTGCCATGCTCATGCAGGGCGGCGGTCCGCCCCAACGGCTACGCATCGATGACACTCCGGTTCCGGATAAACTCAGTAGCCGTGAGAGAGACATTATTGAACGCATTCGAAAGAACGTTGGTGCCCCGTTGGATTTGTCCGCTGGCATTACCCCGACGGCAACAGTCGTCACACGTGGGAAGACGGTGCCTCCTGACGCAACGGACACACCACCCGTAACATCTGCATCAGCAAAAGCTGTTACTCCAGTAGACCCAAGGCCAGTAACAGCCAAAAAGGTCACTGATGATTTTGTGGAGGGTGATGTCTAATGCGTGCGAAACCGGACAAACGTCGGAAGTCACCAAAGGTGATCACTACTGACCGCGATGTTGAGTTGTTTGAGGCACTTTGGCGGCATGGTGTTATGACTCGCTCTCAGGTGCAGGTTTACTTTGGCTGGGATTGTGTCTCTGACATAAACCGTAGACTCCGCAAGCTCTTTGATGCCGGTTACGTCGACCGGCGCTTCCAAGCCCGGAAATTCGGGCCCACATCTGCGGTTTATCTGCTCGGCAATGATGGTGTCAAAGTCCTTGCGGCCGAAAAAGGGATCAATGCAACAGTCCTAAACCGGCGACGCTATCGATTTAAGAACATCAGCGACCATCTTCTTCCCCATGAACTGCTAATCTCCGACTTCGCCTGCCTTTTGAGGATCGCCTTGGCCCGTTATCCCGGATGTGGTCTTCACGGATGGAAATATGATGAGCAAATCGTAGAACTCTGCAATGTGATTGAAGATGGCGCTGACCTGGAGTTGAAACCCGACGCCTACGGTTCCTACCACCTGAACAAGATGCTCTACAATTTCTTTCTTGAGGCCGATCTGGGAACCGAGCCGCTCTCCAGGATCAAAAGGAAGGTTGAGCTCTATCGATCATTCAAAGCTAGCGGGCTGTTTCATAAGAACTTCAATTGGAAGGCCTTCAGGCTCTTTATTGTGACGAACTCAAGTGGCCGGGTAAGGAATATCAGTCTGGCAATGCCGATTGTGGACGATCTTAAGGTTTTCACCGGCAACATAGAGGCTATGCGGATTGATCCGCTATTCGCTCCGGTGTGGATGATGTCTGGTGGTTCGAAGGCTGTGCCACTTCATTCTGCAGCTGATTTGGGTGCGGGAGATGGACAATCATGAGATACTGTCCTAACTGTCGCCGCATAAATGAGGCCTGGCCGGACCGCTGCAGATTTTGCGGACTCACTTGGAATGTCCGGATATGCCGGCGAGGCCACCAGAATCCGTCCAACGCGGTCTTTTGCGGAGAATGCGGAAGCGGCGACCTAACTGACACCGCCCGCGGTGCTCGGTTTATCAATGGGCTCTTCCGACTCTTTCAAGGAGGTGGTCCATTTCCATTTCCGATGCTCCTACTGAAGCTGTCACTGCCAATACTCGTTTTGTGCGTGATCGCTCAGGATTTGGACGCCTTCCTACCCTTGTTAGTTGCGCTGGCAGTTTTGATCGGCATTCTAAGGTATACCATCGGTCTGTTGCCATCCTGGATGACCGGGCGCATTGGTCGTTACTATCGAAGTTGGGTCAAGAACTATAAGGATCGCGCCAAGCAGCGCGATAGTCGGGGGAGATAGGGTGGTGCACGGCGTGCCCTCACAGTATTGTCAACGCGGCGGTAAGTCGCGCTCTGTCAAGCTAATCCATAGCGCTGTCAGCGGCGTCCGCAGTGACAGCGAGGGGGTGCAGTGGGTGCATCCCGCCGGTGCACCAGGCAATCGCCAGTGCGTCAGTTCAACCACACGACCTAAGATTAGGCGGCAACCTGTGCTATGCCAAGTGGCCGCAACATCGTCAACGCCGCAGCTTCCCCGTGGGCCGTTTGACGTCATCTACGCCGATCCACCCTGGCGCTATGAGTCGTCAACGATGAACCGGCAGATCGAGAGGCACTACCCAACCATGGCGCTTGCGGACATCATGGCTCTGCCGATTCCTGCTGCCGAGGACGCCGTGCTTTATCTTTGGACGCCGCCAGCCATTCTCAAAAACGCCCTAGCCGTGATGAGCGCCTGGGGTTTTAGGTACCGCAGTCACGCTGTATGGGACAAGATACTGATGGGGCTTGGGTGCTGGTTTCGCAATCAGCACGAACTCCTGTTGGTCGGTCGGCGGGGCTCGTTTCCGGTGCCGAAGCCCGACCGTCGTTTTCGGTCGGTTTTCAGGGAACGACGCACTATCCACAGCAAGAAACCCGAGATGGTGTACGAAATGATTGAGCACATGTATCCAGACGCGCGCTACCTTGAGCTGTTCGCGCGGAACCGAAGGAAGGGTTGGACGAGCTGGGGCAATGAGGTGGATTGAGAAATGAACCCATGCCAAAGCGATTTCTGACAAAAAAGGAACTGGCAGCGTACCTGGGGCTCAGCATCTTCACCATCGACAGCTGGGTGTCTCAGAAACGAGAGATCCCGTACGTCAAAATGGGCAAACGAGTGCTGTTCGACGTTGGTGATGTTCACGCGTGGCTGCAATCTAAGAAGGTATACCCCAAAGATGGCTCCGCTACGCGCAAAAAAAGTCTCGTTCTGTGATTGACCGCGTGTGGCGCTACCTGTATCCTTCTGGAGTTCGCTGAAGGAAGCACAGAATGGCTCTGTACAGAAAAGGTCAGACCTGGTACATCGACTACTACGTAAACGGTCGGCGCAGGCGCGAGGCTGTTGGCTCCAACCGTCGGGTTGCCGAAGGGGTATTGGCAAAGCGGAAAGTCGAGATTACGGAGAACCGCTACCTCGATGTCCGGCAGAGGACCAAGGTGACGTTTGATCAGCTTGCCATACAGTACCTGGAGTGGTCGCGGGCTAACAAGCGGTCGTGGCAGCGTGACGAACGGAGCATCCGTATGCTGAAGCGGTGGTTCAGTGGAAAACAACTCTCAGCAATCTCTACGCTCACCATTGAACGGTTCAAGGCACAGCGGAAGCGCGAGGTTAGCCCGGCCTCCGTGAACCGAGAACTATCCTGCGTCAAGCATATGTTTTCGAAGGCAATCCAGTGGCAGCTATTTGATTCGAATCCAGCCAAAGCCGTGCGAAAGTATCGAGAGAACAACGCGAGAATTCGGTATTTAACCACTGCGGAAGTCAAGCGTCTACGTCACACCTGTGCCGACTGGCTGTGGCCGATTGTTCAGACGGCCTTGTGTACGGGAATGCGGAAAGGTGAGATACTACGCTTGCGGTGGGACGACGTCGATTTCGACCGACAGCTGATATACGTCAGACAATCGAAGAGCGGCGAGCCAAGGCACGTTCCGATTGCAGCGCCCCTCTACCCCACGCTTAGCCGGTTGACGGTCATCAGTGCCTACGTGTTTCCCCGCGAGGACGGATGCCCACGTCAAGATGTGCGCGGCGCGTTCGAGGGCGCGGTGAAACGAGCGGGCATTCACGACTTTCGGTTCCACGATCTGCGCCACACGTTCGCCTCACACTTGGTAATGAACGGGGTTGACTTGCTCACCGTCAAAGAGCTTCTCGGACTAAAAACTCTTGACCTGGTGCAGCGGTATGCGCATCTTAGTCCGTCGCACAAACAGAAGGCGGTTGATATGTTGCAGGCATTTGATGGACACTATATGGACACCCTGCCGGAACACAAGGCAACAATAACTCCGCTAAGTCGTTGTGTGACAAAGCCTGCCGGAGTGGTGAAAGTGGTAGACGCAGGGGACTCAAAATCCCCCGGTAGCAATACCATGCCGGTTCGAGTCCGGCCTCCGGCACCACCAGCAAGCTAGTCTCATCAGTGATGCAATGACTTAACCCGCTTGGCCGCTACGATAAAGCCGACTTGTCGGTCCGGCCTCCGGCACTTGAGACGGCAATAGAACGAAATTGAACTGACCTGCCCGTATCATCACGGCAGGAAACATCAGCCGCTATGCAGCCAGTTCTAAGCTTTTATTCCGTCGAACAAGAAAGAGATCAGGTACACTTCGGTCCGGCTCCGGAGCATTCCCCTGTCTGCAGACTGACGACTGACCAGCCCGCTGATGACCAGCGCAACCAGGTGAGCGGTCAGGGCCACGTCAAAATCTCCCCGTATTTCGCCCGTCTGCTCGCCCCGTTCAATGATCTCCGCTACGTAGTCGTGAAAATGCTGCTCAAGATCAATACCCTCAATAGCGACTGCCGAGTGGTGCATGGCGCTGGTTATAAAGTGATAGAACTTCTCCTCCGATTTGTGCAACTTCGAGTTTGCCACCAGCGTTTGATACAGATACAACAGCCGCTCGCGCGCCAGGGCCGAAGGCTCCTTTGTTTTGATCTCATTCACCCACTTGGCCAGATAGCCATCGAATATCAGTACGGTGAACTCCAGTAGGTGGCTCTTGGATGGAAAATACTGGAAGAACGACCCTTTCGAAATGCCGGCCTCCCGGCACAACTGGTCGACCGACAGGCCGTCATAACCGTACTCCCCGAACAGCCTTATCGCCGTCCGGTAGATCCGCTCTTTCTTGTCCGGCAACAGACGGCGAAAAGTGTCGGCTACAACTCCCCTCTGCGCCAGTTCCAAGATGAGGTTTTCATCCAACAACGTTGTCACCTTCGTCTTTCGCGATTCGAGGGTCGACTGTAGAGATAAATCCGGCCCCAAACACACGGATCGCCCACGATTCCGACCATTCGGTCATATTTAATATACCAATATTATATTTCAGGCACGGCCTGTCAAATTAAATTTGACAAGAGCCTGGCCGCCTCTTATACTCCGTTCCACAAAGGGAACAAATTAGTTTGGTTTGAAAGGATACAAACATGGGTAAGGTAAGAGTAGCCATTATCGGCGTCGGCAACTGTGCCTCATCGCTGGTACAGGGAGTTGAGTTCTACAAAAAGGTCAAAGATGATGACTTAGTTCCCGGCCTGATGCATGTCAATCTTGGCGGGTATCACATTCGCGATATCGAGTTCTCGGCCGCCATTGATATTGACAAAAACAAAGTCGGCAAAGACCTATCGGAAGCGATCTACACTAAGCCGAACAACACGTACGTCTTTGCCAAAGTGCCAAAAACGGGCGTGATCGTCCAGCGCGGCATGACCCATGACGGCCTGGGTTACTACCTGTCACAGATCATTGAGAAGGCGCCCGGTGATACGGTCGATATTGTCAAGCTGCTAAGGGATACGAAAACAGATGTCGTCATCAACTATTTACCGGTCGGTTCGGAGGAGGCAACCAAGTGGTATGTGGAGCAGATTCTCGAGGCCGGATGTGGTTTTGTCAACTGCATTCCGGTGTTCATCGCTCGTGAACAGTACTGGCAGAAGCGCTTTGAAGAAAAGGGGCTACCGGTCATTGGCGATGATATCAAGTCGCAGGTGGGCGCCACCATTACGCATCGCATTCTCACCCGTCTTTTCCTGGAGCGCGGAGTGCGCTTAGAGCGAACCAGCCAGTTGAACGTCGGCGGCAACACCGACTTTTTGAACATGCTGGAGCGGTCGCGCTTAGAATCGAAAAAGATTTCCAAAACCTCTGCCGTGACCAGTCAACTCAATTATGAGCTGGCTCCGGGGAATATTCACATCGGCCCCTCCGACTACGTTGAATGGTTGAGCGACCGCAAGTGGGCTTATGTACGCATGGAAGGCACCACCTTCGGCAACGTACCGCTTAACATAGAAATGAAGATGGAGGTGTGGGACAGCCCGAACTCTGCCGGTGTCGTGATTGACGCCCTCCGCTGCTGCAAGCTGGCGCTGGACAACGGCCTGTCCGGGGCGCTGATTGCCCCGTCGGCCTACTTCAAAAAGTCCCCGCCGGTTCAGTATACGGACGATGAAGCCCGTCACCTTACTGAGGAGTTCATTGCCAAGTATGGCTGGAAGCAGCTCGCGGCCAAACGGCGGAGACCGACAAAAGTGGCGGCCAAAAAACCGAAGGCTGAGAAGCCAGCAATCAAGCGGACGGCGGCCGCAAAGGCTAAAAAGAGTTCAGTTGGTAGACACATCGTGCGCAAGAAAAAATAGTTTTTTGCCTTCAGGGTTTTCTCTACCTTAACCGGCGATAGAAACAATCGCCGGTTTTATTATGCTTGCCGGTAAGGATGAATCACAGGCAGAGATGCAAAAGAAAACCCCCAAAGGTCTCTTCATAACGTTTGAAGGCATCGACGGATGCGGAAAAACGACCCAAGCGCTGTTGACCTATCGCCACCTTCTGGCCAGGGGGCATCAAGTGAAGCTCTTTCGCGAACCTGGCTCCACTGCCGTGGCCGAGCGAATCAGGCAGATCCTTCTGGATAGCAAACTCTCGATGATCGACGTCACGGAATTGCTTCTTTATGAAGCTGCCCGTGCTGAGATTACGGCAAGAGAACTGCGGCCCGTGTTTTCCAGGGGTCACATTGTCCTGTGCGATCGCTTTTACGACAGCACCACCGCCTACCAGGGATACGGCCGCAAGCTGGATATCAGGATGGTACGTTCGCTGCACCGGGTAGCGGTAGGTGATATGGCGCCGGATATTACCTTTCTCTTTGATATTGACCTGGCTACGGCCTATTCACGCCGGGGCGAAAGCCTGGATCGTCTTGAGTCGCAGTCAAAAGCGTTTTTCAAACGCGTCCGGAACGGCTTTTTGGAAATCGCTCGAAAAGAGAGAAAGCGGGTCAAGGTTATTGACGGGGCGCAGACGGTCGAAGATGTCTTCAACGACGTCAAGAAAATCCTAACCAGAAAATTGAGACTGCATGAATCAAGCCGTGCCACTTGATCGCAAGTTCTTCCTGCTGTCAATGGTTCTTCTTGCGCTGGTGGTGCTCATTGCCGGTGGGATGGGGGTGTACGTGTTGTCCGACCCAGGGATTGAACAGGCATTCACATTTGCACGGGCGGCGCTCAAAATCGCGAACCTGCACGGTTACGAGGTTACTAAAAGTGATCTCATCACCTCGGCCCGAATAGCCATGTTCGATCGGCTGGACAGGTATTCCAGCTACCTTGAGTCAGCCCAATTTGAGCGGCTCGACGAGGAACTTACTGGCCATTACAGCGGCATCGGGATAACCGTTATCCGCCATGAGCAGGGCCTTTTGATTATGTCAGTTCGTGAAAATGGCCCGGCCGGAGAAATAGGGCTTTTAATCGGCGATGTCATCATCGCTGCCGACTCTGTCGCGTTGGCCGGCATTAGCGCTGACAGCGCCACTAGTCTTTTGAGAGGGGAAGAAGGAACGTCGGTGTTGGCGCGAGTCTTCCGACCGGTTACCAAAGGCACCGTTGAGGTCAAAATCGCCAGGCGGCGCATCCCGCTTTTGCATATTCCCTTCGCCGGTTACACCTCCGACAGTCTTGTCTACATTCGCCTGCTGGACTTTGAGGCCGGAGCTACGGAAGACGTCAAATCTGCTTTCGATTCTCTAATTAATGGAAAGAGCCATGGCCCTAAACCACGCGGGATTATTTTAGATCTGCGGGGGAATCCGGGAGGTCTGTTTACCGAAGCGTACGAAACCGCCGACCTCTTCCTTGAGGAAGGAGCCTTCATTGTCGGCACCGATGCCCGCTCACGGTGGAACGAAAGGGAGTTTTATGCCACTGGAACCGATTTGACCGACGGCTTGCCGCTGGCTGTTATTATTGACCGCGGCTCGGCCTCATCGGCTGAGATTGTGGCCGGTGCTCTCAAGCAAGCAGGTCGAGCGGTGCTGGTCGGCGACACTACCTTCGGCAAAGGGCTGGTGCAGGGGTTTACCCGCTTTCCCGATGGCGACGGCCTCAGGCTCACCATCGCCCGCTACTACTTCGACAACGACCTTTACCTGAACGACTTTGATTCCACCCTCAACGATACCGGGCACGGCCTGGTACCGGACTATTATTTTTCGTCTGATGAGGCGCATCCATTTGTGTGGTCGCTGGATTACTCTCTGTTGCTTCAGCAGTTTGCCAGCCAATACCAGGACGAGATTATCTCTGCTACAGAAGAGGGTGAGCTTACGGATGACTGGCCCGGGAGATTTGCTTCCTTTACAAAGCAGAATGATTTCACTTATGCCTCCACCGTCACAAGACTGGCAGAACTGCTGGCGGATCTCGTTGAAATGGAGCAAAGCTCCAATGATACCAAACAAGCAACAAAGAGAATCTTGGATCTTGCACGTCAGGATGACGAAAACCAGTTCCGCATGCACACCGACTACGTAAAGATGTGGTTGACACAGATCGCCTTTGAAAGGAAATTCGGCGCCTACCGAGCCTACCGCGATGTAATTGTTCCCGAGCGGCCGGTAATACGGTTTGCGTCACGGGTATTGCTGGAGGGCAATTAGTGCCGGACATGCTTCTATACCTTCTTGGCGGCCTTTCAGCCGGTCTGCTCGGCGGCTACCTGGGGCTGGGGGGAGGGGAAATTATGGTTCCCTTTCTGACTGTTGTGGCCGGCATCGACATCAAAGCAGCCGTACCGGTTTCCGTAGCGGCTATTGTGGTCAACTCAATTTCTGCCTCCAATGAATACCTGAGAAGGGGGATGGTCGATCTGGAGCTTGTCATCGTGCTAGGGCTGTTCCTGGTTATGGGCAACATTACCGGCAGCAACCTGAGCCTGGTGGTCCCTGCCGACAGTATCAAGCTTCTGTTGACGATCCTGCTGGTGTATACCTCCTTTTCGCTGCTCAAGGGCAGAAAGGCTCCAAAACGGCTTGTCTTCGCCGACAACCGGACAAAGTACCTGCTTCTCTGCCTGCTGCTGGCCTTCGGTGTGGGGACGTTGGCGGCCCTGATTGGTCTTGGCGGTGGCGTATTCTTAATACCCATTTTGTATCTCATTATTGGTTTGCCGCTCAGCACAGCAAGGGGGACGTCATCCCTGATGATCTGCTTTGCCTCCGCGTCGGCAACAGCAATCTACTTTTTTCATGATATGATAGACCTCTCAATAGCCAGCCCCGTCATAGTGGGGATCGCGCTGGGCGGCAAGGTAGGCGGGTTTTTCGGAACGGTTGCCAGGCCGGTCGTTATAAGGGTGTTGTTCTTTGTGGCGATGCTCTACCTGGCGTACGAGCTGGCGAGCGAGCCGCTGGAGAAGCTACTGTGAAAGAACCATTCTTTCAGATCAAGTCTCTGATAAGACTGCAGAGAGTCTCATGGTATCTTATCTTCGGCTGCTTCCTGCTGGCAACCGTGCTGTATCTGCTGGAACTCCCTATCGCCGAGAGTGTCGCCTTCTGGGGACTGATTGCCTTGCTGGTGATGACGCTGATAAAGATATTCCTTCTCGCGGAGCAGTTCCGTGCCGCTCGGCTGTACCGTTTCTGGCTGCTGAGCTATGCCCTGCTGTTTATTCTCCTTTCAACTGTCCTGCTGAAAGTATATTTTAGCCCATGACCGATTTGCAAATAGCCGTTTTCTGTGATTTCGACGGAACTATCTCCCGCCACGACGTGGGCTACAATCTGTTTCGCCACTTTTCGGGGGGGAAAAATGATGAATTGATTCCCGACTGGAAGGCCGGTCGCCTCTCAACCCGCGATTGCCTCCTGCAGGAAGCGGCAATGGCGCGCGCCACCGAAGAGGAGGTTTATCGTTTCCTTGAGCAGTTTGAACTTAATCCCGGGTTTGTGGAATTTGTAAGGCTGTGTCAAGCAAGCAGTGTCGATCTGGTTGTCGTCTCCGATGGGCTCGATTTTTACATCAAGCACCTTCTCAAGCGTAACAACCTGGAGCACCTTCCCGTTATTGCCAACAGGGGTAAGCTGGAAAACGGCGGTATCACGGTGGAATTTACCCACCACAATCGGACCTGCCGGCGATGCGGAAACTGCAAAGGGGAAAGGATACGGGAATATAGAAACGGAAAGTCGCAGAAAACCCGCGTTATTTTTGTCGGTGACGGTTACTCCGATACCTGCGCTACCGCCGAAGCCGACCTCATCTTTGCCAAAAAAGACCTTGAACAATACTGCCTCATTAATGATATTGTCTTCTACAGGTACGACGACTTCTTTGATGTCGCCCGGAAAATGGTGGAATTGGGATACTTGAGGAACAGATAGTCGGGGAAATCAGGCGGAGCACACAGATGAAGGCAATTATCATGGCCGGGGGCTTCGGGACCCGCCTTCGGCCGCTCACGATAAATCTCCCCAAGCCGATAGTCCCTATCGCAAACCTCCCGATAATGGAACATGTTGTCGGCCTTCTCGCTAAGCACAACATCACCGATGTCACCGCTTCGCTTTATTTTCAACCGGATACTATCAGAAACCATTTCGGGGATGGTAGCGCCTTTGGCGTGACGATAGACTACATGCAGCCGGAGGAGGATCTCGGCACCGCCGGGGCTGTCCGCTCCGCTCTTAAGGTCGTCAATGAACCGGTGCTGGTCATTTCCGGCGACCTTATCACCGACTTTGATCTGAGCGAAGCGCTGAGCTGGCACTGCCAAAAGAAGGCCGAGGCCACTATCCTGCTGACTCGGATGGAGAATCCGCTGGCTTATGGCATCGTTATCACTGATCAGGACGGCCGCATTGTCCGATTTCTGGAGAAACCTTCCTGGGGAGAAGCCTTCTCCGATACTATTAACACCGGCATTTATATCCTTGAGCCCGGTGCCATTCAACTGATTCCGCCCAAGACCAACTTCGACTTTTCCCAGAACCTATACCCGCTCATGCTTTCCAGGAAAATGCGGCTCTACGGCAAGATTATGAGCGGCTACTGGAAAGATGTCGGCAACGTTGACGAATACCGGCTCGCCCATATCGATTTCTACGAAGGGAATCTACAGCTCGATCTCAAAGGGGAAGCGACCCAAAGCGACGACGGGACGGTCTACAGGGGAGCTAATGTTCACATTGAAGAGGGGGTGGAACTGAGCGGCATGGTGGTTCTGGGCAATGACGTGTACCTTGAGACCGGAGTGAAGCTGCACAACTGCGTGGTTGGCAACCGCACGCGCGTCGGGGGGAGGTGTGATCTGAAAAACTCAGTCATATGGGCCGATTGCACCATTGGCGCGGAAACTGTGATGCGCGCCAGCGTCGTGTGCAACCGCGCCCACGTGGGAGAAAATGTCCAGCTTCTTGATGATGTCATTGTTTCGGATGACTGCGCGATTGGGGATGCCGCCACCGTCAAGGCTAACTGCAAAATATGGCCGGGCAAAACGGTTGATGCCGGAGCCATCGTTTCCACTTCCATCGTGTGGGGTGAAAAGTGGAACCGGGAGTTGTTCACCAATTCCAAGATTACCGGCCTGGCTCTCACCGAGATTACCCCCGAGATGGCAGTTCGGGTGGGCGCCGCTTTTGGTGCGTTTCTTGGCCAGGGAAGCACTGTTGTAGCCAGCCGTGATGCCTCCGATACCTCTCGCCTGTTGAAGCGAGGTCTGATTTCCGGTCTGCTGGCAGCGGGCGTTAACGTGTCCGACCTGGAAACCCTGCCCATTCCGGTGGTTCGCTACTCTCTGCAAAAGGGTGGCCATGCGGCGGGAATCTACGTCCGCCATAGTCCTGAAGACTATCGCTTGATTGACTCCATATTCTTCGACGGCTCCGGGCTGGACATGCCGACCGCGAAGTTAAAAAAGGTGGAGCGGATGTATTTCGGCGAGGATTTTGCGCGTGCCTCTCTCGACCATATCGGACGTCTGGAGATGCCCGAGCGTGTGTTGGAAAACTACCGCCGGGATTTCCTGATGGAAATCGACGTGGACACCATCAAGAAAGCCGGTTTCAAGGTGGTCATCGATCATTCCAACGGCTCTTCCAGCCAGATCTTCCCCACCCTGTTTGGTGAGCTTGGCATCTCGGCAGTCGAGTTGAATGCTACTCTCAATCCGCGAAAATTCTCCAGTTCACCCGAAGAAAGTGCTCAGGCGATCGTGCAGCTCTCTTCGATTGTCACCTCGCTCAATGCCGATATCGGCTTTCTATTGAACCCGGCGGCTGAAAAGCTGACCGTCGTCGATGAGTTGGGCAAACCGATTGACAGTCAGCTTTTGCTTTTGATTGTCACCGACCTCTACCTCAAGACTCACCAGGCGCGAAAAATAGCCGTGCCGGTGGGCGCCTCAATGGGCGTTGAGGAAGTCGCCGAGCAGCATGGTGTCCCCGTTATCCGGGTTGCCAACGACCACCTGGCCATGATGGAAATCCGCCGCGGGGGCGAGGTCGATTTTGTCGGCGGCACCCGGGGCGGCTTTATTTTCCCCGGTTTTCAAATGGGCGCCGACGCTATGTTGGCCACGGTCACAGTTCTGGAAATGATGGCCCAGACAAAAAGCCACCTGGCAATCCTGCGCAAGAAATTCGAGCACCTCAATCGCCGCACGATTTCCGTTCCCTGCCCCTGGGCTAAAAAGGGCACTGTTATGCGCAAGCTGATTACCAGCTCCGAGGACAAGCGACGCCAACTTATTGACGGCGTGCGTATCTTCGAAGATAAAGGCTGGGTACTGGTTGTTCCCGACCGGCTGACCGCCGCCTTCAACATCTTAGCTGAGTCCAGCTCAAAAGATGAGACCTCTCGCCTCATAGACCGGTATCGCACACTGGTCGATCAATCCCAGAGTAATTAACATCTCCCCGCTATGGGGCCTGCCCGAGGCTGTAGGCCCATCTCACACTTTTCGTATTAAGTCACATTGTAAACAAAGATATGTTACAGATTTTGGTGGTGTCAGGCGACCTGAGGTTGCCTCAAAAGCAGGTTCACAAGGTATAGAGATGTCAAGATGGGTTGCGACACAATTAAAAAATGAAGTTTGTCATTACTGCGTTAGCGAATCCAGAAAAAGTAATATGAGTTTCTAATTGTAATAAGACATTGGTAGGGCAGGCCTCCCCGAGACCTGCCGGAAATAGGCAGGAGTCGGGGACTCCTGCCCTACGATTTGTTGCATCACAATTAGAAAATAATATAACTCTATGATTACCAACACACTCCGGATAGTCAGCTGGAAATGACAAAAAAATGGATTCCTGTTTTCACAGGAATGACAACCCCACTTTTTCCCTCTACGGCACTTATAGGACAACCTCACCCCACCCGACACCTAGTAGCGAAGGAGCTGTTATACAGGACCGCACGGCCACACCCCAAGAGTTGTGTCTGTGAGCAGAGTTCTCTGTAGTTGAGGACCGGGGCGTTCACTGAGGGGTAAAACAGCACTAAAGAACTGGGAGATAAGGCCGAAATTAATACCGCTGAAGTCTGTGACGCAAGGTCGACAATAATGTTCAATTTTTTCGCAGGAAGGTCGATAAAACTATCGAATGCGTCGGCTTGTGTGAATCGGTCAGTCGTGAATGTGTGAAAGAAAAGCAAATAAACTCTATTTGAACCAACATCCTAAACAAAGGAGTGTGAGATGAGAAGAGCGTATGTAATCACCGGCCTGGTGATCAGCCTTCTGCTGGTTTCCAGTGTGGTGGCAAACGCTGCCGACAAATCCACTTTCGACCTGAAGTGGTACGGCTACTTCAAGCTGGACGGGTCGTACGATCAAAACCTGACCAGCCACGGGGACTATGTCATGTGGGTTGAGCAGCCTGCGTATGACAAAGACGACGAGCAGTTCAACATGACCGCCAACGAGACCCGCTTTGGGTTCGTCGCCAACGGAAAAGGATACAAGAATGTCCAGGTTGGCGGCAAACTCGAGTTTGACCTGTACGCTGGTGCTTCTGGGCCCTCTATTGTCCAGAATGAGGCGACGCTTCAGTTGCGCCACGCCTACTTCACCATCCAATCCAGCAACACCAAACTGCTCGCCGGTCAGAGCTGGGACCTGATTTCACCGTTAAACCCAGCTACTTTGAACTATGCGGCTCTGTGGGGTTGCGGCAACATTGGCTACCTTCGCCCTCAGGTCAGCCTGTGGCACACCGCTTCGGCTAGCCCGCAGACGGACGTCACCTTTGCCGGCGGTTTCTTCCGCACGATCGGCGAGGACCTGACCCCGACTCTGCTAACTCTTGCTCTTGCAGGCGATACAATAAGCGATGGAGACGATGACGGCACCGATGCCGGGATTCCCTCTTTCCAGGGACTCTTTGAGGTCAAACACACCTTGCCGTCAGGGACCTCTTTTCGCGTTGGCGCCTCCGCGCTGTGGGGGGAGTTGAAAGCTGAAACCAACCAGGGCAATTCCCAGAAGTACGAAAGCTGGGCTGCAGTCGGCCACGTCATGGTTTCATTCCCTAACGGTTCTGGGTTTGCCGGCGAGGCCTTCACCGGCATCAATCTGGGCAGCTACTTTGGAGGTATTCGGCAAAGTAGCACAATCGATGGGGTGGAGTCTCTTGGCGGTTGGGCCTCGGCCTGGGTTAAGCCGTCGCCAAAGGTCAAACTTGCTGCCGGCTTTGGACTGGATGATCCCAAAGATGAGGACATCACCAGCGGTCGCTCGAAAAACACGAGCTACTTCGGCAACATTCGTTACTACATCGTGCCGCAGGCTTCGATTGGCCTGGAAGTATCCCAGTGGGAGACTGAATACAAAGATGCCGAGACCGCCAAGAACCTGCGCGCGCAAACGTCGTTTATATTGAATTTCTAAGCTTGAGAAGGCAGTTCAAGTAGGGCAGAACCCCGCCAAAGGCGGGTTCTGCCGTACGATTCGAGTGGCGTCAGGCAACCTCGCCTGACGCCTTCTGCATATAAGCTGTTGCCACCTACTCGGTTGGTGCTGTCAGGCGGGGCCGCCCGACAGCACTTGGTAATGAACAATTGATTTTTGTCATAGCCCCCGAAGGTTCTGTTCTACAGCTGCTGATTCAACAGATTTTTGCCGAGGTAACCTGACTTTCAGGTCGCCTTTTGCTTACAATCACCCCCCACCTGTCAATTTCTGAACAGCCAGCATGGTAATGTTTATTGATACACTGTCGTCAATCGGCTTATGGTTTCTGGACGTTAAAGCAAAATTCTGATCAGCCGAAACAGAAAAAGTAAACGGGGGCACCTACAAATCGCGCCGACGGACAGCAGGTTTACAAAAGGGCGACCTGAGAACAAGAGAAAATGCATCGATAAAGATGTACACTGAAACAGAGAAGAGAATAAATGAAAAGAGCATCCCTAACCGCAACCGCAGTATTTGTGCTTGTTGCTTTTGCGGCGGGCACAAGCGCTCAAACCCAAAACTACGACGACGTTCTAAAGGCGTTGTCACGACTTGATGCTTCAATCAAGGTATTGAAGCAGAACTATCCCTTCAAAGACCACATGGGAAAACAGTACGTCGAGGTCGAGGGTCGGCTTTCAGCCGCTGATCTCCAGCGAGATCCGTGGTATGAATTCGCCATCAACCTCGAGGATGTCGTCCATGAGCTGCAGGGGATGGTCGCCGAAACGAAAAAAACTGAGGCTGCCCGTCCGGCAAACCCAGCCGCCATCGGCCACGGCCAAATCGCCTTCAGCGGCTTCGTTCATCAGCAGTATTACAATGAACATGGGAACAATGAACAATCAACCTTCAGATCCAAGCGCGCTCGTTTGGGGATCAAGGGTCAGATTAACGAATATGCCAAGATCAAGATCGTGGGTGAATTCGCTCAGACTCCGAAACTGCTTGACGGGGTGCTGACGTTGTCGCCAAACAAGCACTGGGCCTTCAATCTTGGTCAGTACAAGCCGCCGTTCGGCACTGACTTTCTCACTCCCGCAACTGCAAATCCTTTTGTCAACAGCTCGAAGGCCAAAGCTCTGGGCACTGATCGTGACATTGGCGCCAGTGTTACCTACAATAACAAGGTCAACAAGGACCTTACCGTCAAGTTCTCCGGGGGCCTTTTCAACGGCTCCGGGATTAACACTTCCGACGTGAATACGAACAAGAACTTCATCGGCCAGGCTAAGTTTCAGTGGGCCAAGATGTTCACTGTTGCAGGGAATGCCATCGTTGGCAAGACCAACGATACCGCCTCAGCCAAACTAGACCTGAATACCTACGGCGGTTCAGTTACCTGGAAATGGGAAAACGAAATCATCGAAGGTGAGTACATCTACTCCAAGGTCGGTGACACGACGAAGACTGGATGGTACATCTGGAGCGGCCATTCGTTTATGACCAATTCTCCGTTTTTGCCTGAGATTCAACTATTGGCCAGATACGAGCAACTGGACACCGACTTGGATGTCGGCAGCAACAAGGTCGACCGCATCACAATCGGCACCAATCTCTACATTGATAAGAAGTATACCAAGATACAGTTCAACTATCAGATAAACGGCGAAGAGGGCACCTCAATCGACAACAATGAATTCTGGACCAACTTACAGGTGGCGTTTTAGATTGGGTGTACAAAGAACGCTGATCTAAACGTGTAAGAAACGAAAGAAACAAGTTAAGCAGATGTACGTGAAAGGAGTGCAGAAATGAGTTGGAAAGACATCAAGATTGCTAAGAAACTCTACATTGGATTTGGTATAGTTCTCATCCTCGTTGCGGCGGTCGGGTTTGTCGGCTGGAACGGCTTGACCACCGTCGGGCATATGGTCGTAAATACCGATGATGCCAACCAACTGATCAAGCTTGCCAAGGATTGCCGTCAGGCCGAGAAGAACTACATCATGCGAGACGATGACAAGTACATCGACCAGTTGAATGAGCTTATCGCCCAGGAAGAGAAAATCGCAAACGAAATGAAGGCCAAATTGGAGGATCCGGCCGACATCGCGGCCATTGATAAAGTCTTGGAGGACCTGCAAACTTACAGCGCGGCCTGTGACAAATGGATATCCTTACACAAAGAGGGCAAGGAGGCCATCTGGGAGATGGTGCTGGCGGGTCGACAATGTGAACGTGAATGCGAGAATCTGCAAACCAGCCAGAAAGAACAGATGGAACAGGAATTTGCCGCGAAAGTGGACCATGAAAAGCTCAGTGAAAGAGTCAAGAAAGCGGATGCCGCCAACCGCATGCTCAAGTTGACGCTGCAAATAAGCCGACATGAGAAGAACTTCTTGATCAAGGAGGATCAGGAATACGTTGAGAAGATCACGATGCTTATGGGCAGTCTGAGAGAGCAGTGCGAAATGACCAAAGCCACGATGAAAAGACAGGAGAATCGGGATCAGCTCGACGCTGTTCTGGCTGGCGCTGATAAGTACGAAGAAGCTTTCGGCAGATATCGCACCTTGTTTGATGAGCTGAATAGAGCGGAAGAAGGTATGGTCGCAAGCGCCCGCAACGTCGTAGAAATCTGCAACGAGCTGAGAGCAGACCAAAAAGAGAAAATGCTGGCGGCTGAGCATTCAGCCGTGACCGTGCTCGTCAGCTTTCTTGCCTGTGCGGTAGTGTTGGTGGTTTTCATCTCCTTCTTTATCGCCAGGGGTATTTCCAAGCCTATTTCAAATATGGCTTACATAGCTCAGGAGATCGCCACCGGCGATGTTAATCACAACATCGAGTTGGAGACCAAGGATGAAGTTGGCATACTCGCAGCTGCGTTTCGCAAACTCATCCAGTACGTGAAGGAGCTGGCCGGGGCAGCGGAGCAGATTGCAGCTAACAACCTGACTATTACCGTGGAGCCCAAATCTGAAAAAGACGTTCTGGGCAATGCCTTCAAGACTATGATCGCCAACCTCAGCGGCATGATCCGTCAGCTCACCACCAACGCCACGGAACTGGTCTCGGCAGCTACCGAAATCTCATCTGCCTCCGAGCAGATGTCCAAGGGCGCCCAGGATCAGACCCAGCAGGTCAGTCAGGTCTCTTCGGCTATCGAGGAGATGACCGCCACCATCGTGCAATCCTCCAAAAACGCCGGCGAGGCTACTGACGTCTCTAAGAATGCCTCTGAAACCGCCACTACCGGCGGACAGATTGTCAGCGACACTATCCAGGGAATGCAGAAAATCGTCGACGTGGTGCGTGAGTCGGCCGATTCAATTGCTAAGCTGTCCAAGTCGGCTGACCAGATTGGCGAGATTATCGGCGTCATCGATGACATCGCCGATCAAACTAACTTGTTAGCCTTAAACGCCGCTATCGAAGCGGCACGAGCGGGCGAACAGGGTCGCGGCTTCGCAGTAGTGGCTGATGAAGTCAGAAAACTGGCAGAGCGAACCGGCAAGGCAACCGGCGAAATCACCACCATGATCAAAGGGATCCAGCAGGGGACCGAAGAAGCGGTCCACTCGATGGAGGTCGGTATTCAGGAGGTTGATAAGGGTCGTGAATTGGCTGATAAAGCCGGCAGCAGCCTCATCGAGATTGTCAACATGTCACAGCGCGTGATGGACCAGATCCAGCAGATAGCCACCGCTGCGGAGGAGCAGTCGACAGCCGCCGAGCAGATATCCAAGAACGTTGAGCATATCTCATCGGTGACCAAAGAGACAGCCACCGGTGCGGAGCAGTCGGCAACAGCAGCCGAGGAATTGAACCGACAGGCTGAAGGCCTCAAAGAAATGGTGGCTCAGTTCAAGATCAAGGAGAACGCATAACCGAATAGGTGACGCGAGACAGCCCTAACTGCAATAAACTAGGTGGGCGGCCTAAAAACCGTCCACCTGCAACATAAGGAGAGACAGATTTGGCTGACCAGGATAAAGACCGGCTGGATGAACTAATTCAACTTGTCTCATTCCATCTGGGGCAGGAAGAATTCGGGATCGATATCCTCAGGGTCCAGGAAATCAATCGGATGGTGGAGATTACGAAGGTCCCGCAGGCACCTCACTACTGTGAAGGTGTGATAAACCTGAGAGGCAAGGTGATCCCGATTATTGATCTTCGCAAGAAGTTCGAAATGGACATCGAGGAATGGACCAAGAACACCCGGATAGTCGTTTGCGATGTCGACGGCAACGTAATCGGCATGATTGTGGACGCTGTTGAGGAAGTCCTTCGTATCCCCAGTTCTACTATCGAACCAGCGCCGGAGATTGTTACCTCCATAAACTCCGATTACATCAAGGGCGTGGCAAAACTCGAGGAGCGCTTGCTTATCTTTTTGGATATTTCCAAAATTGCCGGGGAAATGACCCAAGAAATCAGGCAATTGGAGCAAGCATCTGTATAATAGCTGCGGATTTCGAGTTTCTTGAACAAGGGCGTGTGGGGGGCTTCCGATTTTCTTCCACGCGCCTTTCTATAAGCCTTTTCAGCAACAGTAGGGCAGAACTCCCTGTGGTTCTGCCAATTCATGGCTTTAATAGGTAGAACTCGCCTCTGGCGGGATTCTGCCCTACATCAACTACAAGGGTACCTCACCCAGCGGGTGGGCAAGGCATTTCTTATAAACCCACCAGACAGGGCCTGTTGAAAAAGTCCCGTCCTCGTCATTGCGAGCGACAGCGTGGCAATCTCATATATTGAATGCCAACGAGATAGCCACGTCGCTTCGCTCCTCGCTAAGACGTTTGTTATGTTTTTCAACAAGCTCGACAGGTTGGGTACAGATATTTGAGCGCCAGTTCAAACGTCTACGCTCTCACCAATGCTTTCGGTCCGGCAGAGCGCACCTCGGGCGGCGTCTGATCTTCAAACTGCTTGAAGTTTTCCCCGAATAGAAGGGCCAGCTCACGAGCCTTTTTGTCATACGCCTCTTTGTCACCCCAGGTGTTTCTCGGCTTGAGAATTTCAGCCGGCACGCCCTTACATGCGGTCGGCACCTGGACCCCGAAGATGGGATCTTCCTCAAAACTACCCTTGCTGATGCTACCGTCAAGGGCGGCGTTTAAGAGCGCCCGAGTATAACTAATCTTCATTCGCTCCCCCACTCCATACGGCCCGCCGCTCCAGCCGGTATTGACCAGCCAGCAGTCGACCTTATGCTCGTTGATCTTTTGCGCCAACAGCTCGGCATAGCGAGAGGGATGCAAAACCATAAATGGCGCCCCAAAGCAGGCCGAGAAGGTCGCCTGTGGCTCTTTGATACCGGCTTCCGTGCCGGCCACCTTGGCGGTGTAGCCGGAGATGAAATGATACATGGCCTGCTGAGGCGTGAGTTTCGATATAGGGGGAAGGACACCGAATGCGTCGGCCGTGAGCATGATGACGTTCTTGGGATGCCCGCCCATGCTTTCTCTCAAAGCGTTCGGGACATGGCTCAACGGATACGCAGCCCGGGTGTTTTCAGTGAGGCCGGCATCGTTGAGATCAAGCCGTCTGGTGATAGCGTCAATGCCGACATTCTCAAGAATGGTACCGAACTTGCGTGTCGTCTCGTAAATTTCAGGCTCGGATTCCGCTGAAAGGTTGATTACTTTGGCGTAGCAGCCGCCCTCAAAATTAAACACGCCTGAAGGACTCCACCCGTGCTCATCATCGCCGATCAATTTTCGATTCGGGTCGGCTGACAGGGTAGTCTTGCCGGTGCCGGAAAGGCCGAAAAAGAGAGCGACGTCGCCATCCGGGCCGACGTTGGCGCTGCAGTGCATGGAGAGGACGTTCTCTTGCGGCAGAAGGTAATTCAACACGGTAAAAATTGATTTCTTTATCTCTCCGGCGTAACTGGTGCCGCCAATGAAAACGATCTTGCGGCTCAGATTGAGAATGATAAAGGCCTCCGAGTTGGTCCCGTCAAGTTCGGGGATAGCCTGGAAGTTGGGCACGTGGAGTACCGTAAACTCCGGCACATGGTCGACCAGTTGTTCCGGTTCGGCCTGGATGAACATATTGCGGGCAAACAGATTGTGCCAGGCCGTTTCGGTTATTACTCTGATCGGCAGGCGATATTTTGGGTCATACCCGGCCAAGCAGTCCTGCACGTACAAGTCTCTCCCCTGCAAATAGGCCAAAAGCCTTCTAAACAGGAGTTCAAACTTCTCAGATGAAAACGGCTTGTTTACCGGCCCCCACCAGATGTTTTGTGTGGTCTGGGGTTCCTCAACGATAAACTTGTCTTTGGCTGCACGTCCAGTGTGCAGTCCGGTTCGCACCACAACTGGCCCCAGATGCGCCACACACCCCTCGCCGTTGCGGATTATCTCCTCGTACAGCATGGGAGTGTTATGATTCCAGTGAGCCTTGCGGATATTGGTTATGCCGTGGTTTTCCAGACCGTACTTGCTGAACAAACGCTTTACCGCCATGTTTCTACTCCTTTGATGGAAATTGTCGTCAATTCACGTTTCTGAGTACTGCTTACTGGAAGGAGCTAACTGCCGAGTTGTTGTCTTGACTCATCGCTGCTGTCAGCCTTCGGACGCCCCCTAATAATCAGCGCAATGGGAATCAGTACGCAGTACCCCAACACCAGCAGGATTGGCGCCAAAGTAATCGAACCCTGCCCGAGGGTGATGTATCCGATTATTATGACCACCAGCGCCAGGGCAAAAACCAGGTAGTTCCTCTTACCGAAGGGCCATTTGACCTGATCCTGATTTGCCCTGGCCGGTTTTTTCGTTTTCACTGCCATGTCTTACCTCGCCAGTATTAAACCCAAAAGGCAGCTCTTGTCAAGCGCTTTTGGCGGTTATCGTTTCTTCACGGTCAATACCTTTATACCACAGCCAAAGGCCGGCGGCCCAGATGAACATCAGCATCTGGCGGACTTCCTCATCGGCGAAAGTAGCTTCAAAAAGGGAAGTGACAAAAAACACCACAGAACCGACCAGCGCCGCAAGGGCAAAGGTTCCGTTCAGCTCCGCCATCCGTCTCATTCGCCAGCCTTTCCAGAAGTAGCCGATAGCGACCAGCCACATCCCCAGAAAGAAGACGGCCCCCGGTACGCCTGAGATGGCAGCGACATTAAGCAGATCGTTGTGGGCGTGGGCATGTTTTCGCTTCTCGGGAATATCCGCTCGCAAGTGTGAGGAATAGGCAGCTTTGAAATTCCCCTGCCCAACACCGAAAATGGGATTTTCTTGAATCACCCTGAGGCTGTTTTTCCAGATAAACACACGGCCCCCCTCGTAGACGCCGCCAAGGTCCTTCTCGGTCTTGCCGCCAAAGCGGGTCGTTAGCCCCGGCATGATGATCAGGATCGCGACAGCGGCCACCGCAATCGTGCCAAGTGAATAGACCAGATACCTTCGCCCGAGGATTAGTCCCAGCAATACCAACCCGATGGCTATACCGACTATGGCCCCTCTACTGTAGCTCAATACCGTCGCGATCATGGCCAACAGAGATGAAGAAATGAGAAAAAGCCCCATCTGTCTGGAAAGCTGTCTGTGTCCGGCCAGAGCTAATCCGGCCAGAAAAAGCGCGGCCGTGCCATAGTAGTTGCCGAAAGTGAGCGAATGTGAAAAATTGCCGCATACCATATAACCAAAATCAGGAGCCACTCTGGGTGGGGTTGCGTTGAATAAGTGAATTCCGGTGAAGTGCTGGATGATACCATAAATCGAAACCAACATGACTCCGGCGGCAAAGGCAGCCGCCAGCTTGTGCCGGTACTGCCGGCGGCCAAAAAGGAAGATGCCAATGGGAATGGCGCAAAAAAGCCATTCTTCCTTGATGATGAGTATTGACCTCAGGGGAGTGGGGCCGACGAGGGCCGACAGAAACATCCAAAAGACATACAGCGCCACGAAGAGATAAAGCCACTTCAGAGAAGGTACGAACGGATTATATCGTGCCACCACCACAAGGATGAGAAACAGCACCAGTGACACACCCAACGATATCTGGGCTAGAGCGATAGAAAAGGTGGAGCCGAAGATAAACAGCGCAAAAAAGAGAAAAAGGGCTGTCTCAAGATATTTGTGGCTTCGATAGGCCATCAGAAAAGGTCACTTTCGACCAATTCCACCAGCAGATGTATGATAAAAATGTGCTCTTCCTGTATTCGTTGCGTTGACGGGTGGGGAACGACCAGCGCTCGGTCGACAAGGCTGACAAGTTTCCCACCCTTGCCACCCAGCAGGCCGGTGGTCAACAGGCCAAGTCTTTTGGCAGTATGCACCGCCTTGACAAGATTGGCCGAATCACCGGAGGTGGAGATAACAAACAGCATGTCTCCCTTGTGGCCCAGCCCTTCGACCTGGCGGGCGAAGATGCTTTCAAACCCGAAGTCGTTACCGGCGGCTGTAATGACCGCCGGGTCGGTGCAGAGAGCCAGGGCAGGCAGCGCCTGACGGTTTCGGTCAGCGGTCAGTCTTACGATCATTTCGCCGGCAAAGTGAGAGGCGTCGGCAGCCGACCCGCCGTTGCCGGCAATCAAGAGTTTTCCTCCGGAGCCAATCACACCTGAGATAACGGCCGCTATCTCCAGGATCTGCTTGCCCATCTCTTCGATGACCGATTTACGCAGAATGGCCGTGTCATCGGCCAGCTTTCGCAACTGTGCCAGCCTCTTGTCTTTTTTCATACAGCAACTGCCTCCCTGGGGTGGGTGGCCGCCGTCAATTCCGTGAGATATGTAAACTTGGGGTCATTCTCCAGCAAGTTCCCGACTACAATAAACGAGGCGCCGGCCTCGATCCGCGCCTCGCAGGCTTCAGGAGTCGTCAAGCCGCCTCCTACCAGCATCGGTATGTCGATATACGAAGCTACGGCACGAACCATACCTTCCGGCACCGGTTGATCGGCGCCCGATCCCGCCTCCAGGTAAACGAACTTCATTCCCAGGTACTGAGCAGCCAGAGCGTGCGAGCAGGCAATGTCGTACTTGGTGCGCGGGATCGGCTGCGTGCCCGATATGTATTGCACCGATGTTTGCCTCCCCGATTCAACCAGCATGTAGCCGGTGGGTATCGGTTCCAGGCCGAACCGTTTTACCAGTGGCGCCCCCCGCACTTGCTCATCGATCAGGTAGTTGGGGTTGCGCCCGGATATCAACGAAGTAAACAGGATGGCGTCGGCATCAGGCGTCACCTGCGCAAAAGAACCGGGAAAAACAACCACCGGCAGCGGTGTGACCGCTTTTATTTGTTTCACAGCCAAAGCGAAGTTGGTGTTGAGCATGAACGATGAGCCGACCAGGATAGCATCGACGCCGCACTCTTCGGCAGCCTCCGCAAGCGAAAGGTAGGTCTTTTCCGGCAAGCGATCAGGGTCAATCAGAAGCAAAAATCCCCCCCCCCGCTGCTCTTTAACCGTCATGAGCCTATTGTAGACTTGTCCCTCAGCCATTTCCCTTTTCCACCTCCTTCTTGAGTAACAATCGAGCCGCTTCAAAGAACTTCTCCGGAACGGTCCCCGGCGCCACCGTACCCTGTGCGAATGAAGGTTTGCCGCCTCCGCGACCACCGAATTGCGGTAGTAACTGTTTCGATAGGTTACCGACGTGGATGCTCAACTGAGAAACCGCTTGGTGGCTCGCCGAAGACATAAACGTCATCTTGTCGTTTATCGTCCCCAGGGCGAATGTCACCACCGCTTCATGTCGTGCTTTCTGGGCGTCGATCCATCCGGCCATCACGTCCCGATCCGTTTCTCCAAAATCATTGCTAATCACTCTGACACGCCCGATCGTGGTTTCTTCGCCGACTGATCGAACTGAGCCTGAGAACAATTCCGCCTTAACCTTTTTGATCTCCTTTTGCAGAGCCAGGCTGCTTTCACGCAACTGTTGAAGGCCGTCCAGCGCGTCGGCTTCGGGTCGTCCGATGATTGACGCCGCCTCTCGCCGGAACTGCTTGGCGTTTAGCATGTACTTGATCGCCTCGCGGCCGGTGATAGCTTCCAGACGCCTTACACCCGAGGCAATGCCAGTTTCTAAGGTAATAAAGAACGGCCCGATCTGGCTGACGTTGTCAACATGAGTACCGCCACACAGTTCTTTGGAAAAACCTTCTACGGAAACAACTCGCACAGTATCTCCGTACTTCTCTCCGAACAGAGCCACCGCCCCACTCTTCCTGGCCGACTCAGTATCCATCTCCTCCGTATCAACCTTACCGCCCTTGAGGATTTCGCTGTTGACGATTCTCTCCACTTGCTCGATCTCGTCAGGAGTCATGGGCTGATGGTGCGAAAAATCAAAGCGCAGCCGGTCGGGACCGACGTAAGAGCCGGACTGCCTGATATGCTCCCCCAACACTTGTCGCAGGGCGGTGTGGGTCAGATGGGTGGCGGTGTGATTGCGCATGATATCCCAGTGGCGCTCGACGTCCACTTCGGCCGTAACCGTAGCCCCCTTTATCAGTTGCTTTTGGGAACCTTGAACTACTTTTCCTCTGTGAATCAGTTTTTCTCGGTGGCTAATAATATCAAGGATTTCAACGACAAACTCCTTGCCACTAATTTTACCAGTGTCACTAACTTGGCCGCCAGCCGCAGCGTAGAAGGGTGTCTCTGCCAAAAGGATGGCAACAGAATCATCCTTCCAACCCATCTGTGTTGCGGTAAGCATTCCCAAGAGTTTGGTATCGATTGACAGTGAATCCCGTACAAATTCTGTAGCTGAATCTGAGGTCCATTCAACTGGCAAAGACCCCATGGCTTTTACCTTTGTGCCCCACTCATTTGGCATAACAGCTGTTACCACAATTCTCTTCAAACCTAAATCTGACTTTGATTTTTCTCTTTGTCGTTCCATCGCTCTGTCAAAGCCGTCCTTGTCAAGTTTGAGGCCCCTCTCCGCCGCCATAATCTCAATTAGATCATATGGAAAGCCATAGGTGTCCCTTAGCTTAAAGACATCCTCTCCATTAATAATGTTGACGCCCTCGCTTTTTCTTTTCCTGGCAATCTTGTTGAACAACTCACCGCCGGTGTCCAGCGTCCGACTGAACGACTCCTCCTCAACTTTGATGACCTTTTCGATATGTTTCTGCTGTTCCCTTATCTCCGGATAGGCAGCGCCCATCTCACTGACCACAACCGACACAAGGCGATGGATAAACGGTTCGTGCATATCCAGAAGACGCCCGTGACTTGCAGCACGCCGGAGGATGTGTCGCAGGACATATCCCTGCCCTACGTTGGAGATTCCGGCACCATCCGCTATGGCAAACGTTAAAGCGCGCAGATGATCCGCAATGACGTGATGTGAGGCGACATTGTTTTTGTAGTTTGATTTGGTGACGTCGGAGATAGCTTCAATGATGCTCTTGAAAATGTCTATCTCATAGTTGGAATCGACCCCTTGCATAATAGCAGCTATCCGCTCCAGACCGGCGCCGGTGTCAACGGATAGCTCAGGCAGGGGAATCTCGCTGCCATCCTCCTTGCGGTTGTATTGCATGAAGACCAGATTCCAGATCTCTACAAAGCGGTCGGTATCGCCATTGATAACATCATTTGGGCCAGTGCCAAATTTATTCCCTCGGTCGAAATGAATCTCAGAACACGGCCCACAGGGGCCGGTTTCCCCCATCGCCCAGAAGTTGTCCTTCCTGTCGAAACGAAGAATATGGCCTTTCTTTTTGAGTGGTGTGGCTATCTTCTCCCAAAGTGTAAAGGCCTCGTCATCTTCCTCGTAGACAGTGGTGTAAAGACGGTCAGTCGGCAGCGCCAGCTCTTTTGTCACCCATTCCCAGGCGTAATAAATGGCCTGCTCTTTGAAGTAATCCCCGAACGAGAAGTTGCCCAGCATCTCGAAGAACGTGTGATGCCGCGACGTAAAACCGACGTTATCAAGGTCATTGTGCTTGCCGCCAGCGCGGATACATTTCTGGACACTGGCCGCCCGCTTGTAGCCGACCTTGCGCTGGCCGGTAAATACGTCCTTGAACTGATTCATGCCGGCATTGGTGAAAAGAAGAGTCGGGTCGTCAAACGGAATGACCGGCGAGGAGGGGACAATACGGTGGTCGTTTTTCTTGAAATAGTCCAGGAAAGATTGTCTGATCTGGGCTGTCTTAATTTCTCGGTACCTCCTTTCGCCGTTCGAGAAGCTGCTCAAATGCCGCCCTGGCCGCCTCATAACCAAACCCGCGGCGAGCCAGATAATTATATGCCTTTTGCCTGGCTACCTCAAGTTCAAATTGGCCATATCCACCCCACCTTTTGGTCAACGCCGCTGCCGCCAGTTCCTTTTCATCCTTTCCGGTAAGCGCTACGTCGGCGGTCTCTTCCGCCAGGAAACGGTCAATCTTCTTTCGCTGTAGATAGGCAACGAGATATGATCTTCCACAGGGACGCTGCGTCAAAAGCTGATTGGCCTGCCGGTGCGCATAACGGGCGTCGTCAAGTACCCCCCGGTCTTTGTATTTCCGGATTACCTGTCGTATCGCGTCGCCGGTGAAGCTCTTCCGGGCCAGTTTGTTTCTGATTTCACCAGTCGAGTGCTCACGGGCGGCAAGCATTCGGGCGGCTGTCCGGTCACACAGGAAAAGCTCGGACTCCGTTCTCAGCGTCTCAAGTTGCGACTGAGTTATGACAATGTTCTCTTTGAGACGATGTTTATAAACGATATGCTCAGGCACCACCACCGGCTCATCTAGGATGGATATTGTTACCGATACCTCCGAAGCTGATCGGCTGAGTTTGAGTATCCTGATCTTTTCTTCCATTGACTGACCGCTCGCTGCCAACGGGCAGCGCTGTTGGCAACGTTCCCCAAAAGAAACAACACTAAACTAACATCAAAGGTATAGTAAACTACTTCACACAACAAAAAGAAAAAACTGCTTTGTGGATAACATCAGGTGTTGATTTGGCAGGTTGTTGAAAAAGTAATGTTTCAGTCATCGCGAGTTCGCCTTTGGCGGACATGGCAATCTCCGAAGGGTGGCACTTCCAAACTGGTTTTGGAGGTGCTCCTCCCCACTGCCATTTAACTGTCTCTTATGCAATAACAACAAACCTCGTCACTAAGAACATCCCCAAAACAACAGGCTGTGTCGCAATTCGTCCGTTCGGTTGGGTCTTGTCTCACCCCCGGGCGAGGTGTGACCCGACCGGAAATCCACCACGTTACAGTGCAAGCGCTTAGGAGATGCTCGTCAGGTCACACCTCCGACTCCGTCGGCGGCAAGACCTGACGAAACTGACTTGTGACACAGCCTCAAGTTTGAGAAGGCCACCCTTTAATACATGCTACTCTCTTGGTCATATGAAAAAGAGCACTGCGGGTAGTTTGTAGGCCGAGAAAGTCACCATTTACAACCTTACTGAACGCGTGTCAAAGCTTCATACCAGTGAGCGTCGGCTGGCTCAGAGCTTTGTCTTGTCAGCCAGGTCACTGATGATCGGAAGCTTGTAGCTTTTCCCCTGCAGGGCAAAGTAGATGCCGACAACGGACAACGCCACGGCAACAATGAGTATCCCCTTGAAAACAAAGTCCGAAATACCGTCAACGAGGAAAAGAACCGCCACCAGCTCTATCAGAAAGAGTATGACCCCCTGCCGGGCATGGAAACGGGCTTCCTTGTTATCCTTCATGTTCAGCAGCGGAATGAAGCACAAAAGGGGAATATAGGACAGAATGGCCGCCAACCGTCCCTCCTCGGTTTGAAAACCCTGCTGAGCCGCTTCGGGTTTTTCAATCGATTCCGCCGCGCTGTCGTCCAGATTCGGAACACTCCCGGACGGGGTTTCACTCGGCTCGTTTTTGAAAAATGAGTCCGCCATCATTCCTCCCGGACATTTGCCCTACCTTCATCATGAAGGCCAGAACAATTCTTTGTTTTGTTTGTACACATCCAACTTGACCGGCTCGCCTTCGGGCTGGGTTTCAAGGTTCTCCTCTCCGTCCAGAACCGTTACTGTAAGCCCCAGGGGGCCATAACCGTCCGGCCACAGGAAGGTACGCTCCACAGCCACCTCCAGAACGTCCCCCAGACAGTACCGAAACTTCCCGGCCTCCCCGCCGGTCGTTTGATCCTTACCTATCTGCAACCGCACTAACTTTGCCTGCGGCGTGAAGAACGTCAACAGAAAACTCAACTGCCCGATCAGTTCCAAACCGCCGCGGCTGACAAAGTCTAGGCAAATATACAGCCGGTCATGATCATACGCAAAGTAGATTTTCGAAATATATCTATCCACCCGATGCATCGCGCCGCCGCCGGCCAGGCAGTCAAACGTGCCCGCCCCCGCCCACTCGTAAAAGTGCGTGCGATAACCGTCAATAGTGGGCGTGAGGAGCATGTCGGGAAGCGTGGCTTTGGGCGCTATATCACTTCTGTAGATGGGATTGAGGAATTCAAAGGGGACGTCAAGCCCCAGGTAGTTGTAGACCGCTGTCAGGTGTCGGCGGAAAATCCGGTCGAACTCTTCATTGTCCGACCCTCGGTGCTCGTCGCCATACCACCAGCACCAGTCGGAACCCTCAGCGATGTATACCTGCCTCCAGGCAGCGGATATCTTCTTGTGGTCATAATCCGGGTTGTCCATTTCAAATTGTACGAGTGTCTTTCTGGCTTTTGAGAGCAGCCCCCAGGCGGCATTGTCTTCGGGGTGGCCTATCCAGATGCGAAAATTATGATTTATCCAGGAACCGGCATACAGCGCCGGAAGTTGTCGGGGCGTCACGTTCTCAGCAGCTTCCGTCATAGTAACTGTTTGAATTTCAGGGTCGTCGTTTAACCGACGGTACAGTTCCTTAAGAAAGTCATGCCCGTCATTGGGGAAGTATTCCCAGGCGTTTTCTCCGTCCATGATGATAGGGACAACGGCGTTCTCGATCTGGTCAATCACCGCCGCGCGGATGTTTTTCAAATGGTCGATGAAATCGGCGGCGGCTTTGTCGGCATCCCAGCCCGAATACACAAACCCGATCCGATCCGACAGAGCATGGTCCCGGAAAAACAGCTTGAGACCCGGGCCATATTCATATACTGTGTGGGGAGAGTTCTCAGCCGGTTTCAGGGCCGACTTTTTCAGGGAATAATACAGGATTTCTTCATCGGTGGCCGCCCACTTGATACCGAGCTTGACAAAAAGGGCCGCAACCTCTTCAGAAATTGAGCCCTCCGACGGCCATATCCCGGCCATCTTTTGCCCGAAAAGAGCTTCAAATTTTTCCATCGACATAACAATCTGCCGCTCGGCATCCTCAGGATGGCGAAACCGATCTTGCGGCAGAGTGATACCGGGAACGGCCTCAAGGGCACTCTCGCTGTCACACAGCAAGGGCAGGATCGGGTGGTAGTAAGGCGTAAAGGAAATATCAATTTTACCGCGCTCAAATAGTTCTTTGTAGGTTGGAATAATTCGGGCAATATGCGTCAACTGCCAGTCCAAAAGAGCCTGCTTCTCCGCTTCCGTAAAGTGCTTGCCCTTGCTAAAAAGTGACTTCACAGGTTCCTCCGTGCGGAAGACCGGATCCACCCAGGCCAGGTTTGAACAGACTTGCAGATCGCGCATCTCCTCTGAAGTGAACAGGGCCGGCAGGATCGGGTCGCCGATATCCTTCTTCACTTTACGGTACAATTCGTGATAGCGATCATAGGGTTCGATCATACGCGAGGGGTGTGATGAAAAGAAGCTGTCGAGAATCTCGCACTTGTGCTCCTCTGTTAGATGCTGAGCCTCCATGCGGGACAGCTCGAGGTGACGGTCGGTACCACCATCAAGATAAAGCTGAAACTGGTCGATGAGAGAAGGCACCAGATTGAACGTCACCCTGACATTGTCAAACTCACCGACCGCCAGCGGCATGTCGAGGTAGTCCTTTATGGCATGGAGCCGAACCCAAGGCAGAACCATCCGCTTGGAATCAGGCTCCTGGTAGTTGGGCTGATGCATGTGCCACAGGATGGCAACCTTTAAGGGTCGGTGTCCCACCAAGAGTCATGCCCCATTTAACGTGGTCTTTTAGCTTCGGCTTTTTTCACTGAACAAACGAACTGCTCGATCGGCCAGATCGGTGCCGTCGAACTCATCTGTGATGAGCTCCAAGTACGTTTTGGCCTGGTCAACTTCCCCCACTTCGAGGAAGTTGCGCATCGCCGATATCTGGTAATCGCCGATAATCGGACCGTTGGGGTATTCATTATAAGCGGCGACAAACTTCTCGGCTGCCTCGCGATACTGACCCTGATTTTCAAGACTGGAGGCGATCCCGGCCAGGGAGGCGGTACGGTTGAATTGGTTCTGGGGATATTTCGACAAGTACAGCTCAAAGTAACGGATCGCTTCAGGGTAGTTGCGGGTCTCGTAGTTGATAGTTCCAAGCAGGAATACGGCATATTCGACAACCTCGTCACCGCCGTACTCCTCGACAACCTGGTTCAAACCCATAATCGCAACCTGGATGTTACCGGACCGGTAGTCCATAAGTGCGCGTGCAAACCTGCTCGCCGCCTCCTGCCTCTGAGCCTGCCGGGAGTTGAAATAATATACTGTGCCGGTAACGGCCAGGACAACCACCACCAGGCCGACCACCAGGTACTGCCAGTTATCAATAACCTGGTTTTTAGCGTTGAGCATGAAGACGGTGAATTTGTCTTCTTTGATCTGCCTTTTAGTCAGTTTGGTTTTTCCGTACATCAATTACTCCGAATAAATAACTTTGCTCAAAAGGTGTTATCGGCACCAGTTATATTGTTTGTTAGTTGTCCTAAGTCAAACTGCGTCATGCTTCGACTCCGCTCAGCATGACATAACCTGAAAACGCATTATCTGGATCACCAAGTCACTCTGAGCGGAGTCGAAGGGTGGCGGCCCGCCTTCGGCGGGCTGCATCCTTATGCCGGTCTCCTACTCGCATCATGACAACTCATAAATTGTATTACACTTACGTTAGAGCACATGGCCGACACTCACCCGGACATCAACAGCTTTGAGATTGCCCCACAAGCGACATGGACCCGCATAGGTGGCGGCCTTGTGTCGCCACAAACTCTTGTATTAGGCGGAGACAAGCCCCGCCCCTACGCGACCCTGTCTACTTTTTGGACAACCTCCTTTCACCTGCCCAAACCTCAACTAAAAGTATCCGGTGAAGGTGAAGTTGAAATGGTGGTTGCGGTTTTTCTGCTCCTCAAAAAATGGCAGCCCATAAATGTCAACATTTCTGGCTCGTTCCGAGGTAGTGAAGGTATATGCCCAGTCGAGGTGAATCTGGCTCCAGTGAATACCCGTCCCAAGAGAAAAGTCGTAGCTCACCACAGTGGACGTGCCGCCGGAAATGTCGATGTCTGGGGAAGGAACCGGAACGTACCCCATGCCCGCTCGCATCGGTATCAGGCCAATCCCTGTCTCACGCAGGTATTCGCCTCCCAAGCGTACTGTGAAAACGTTGTTCCATTCCGGGTCAAACTTCGTGAAGTACTCCTCGTTGTGTCCGCCCGGGTCAATTCTCAAAGAATCCCGCATGTCGATTTTGCCACCGCTGAAGCGACGGTACTCCGCATCTGCCGCCAGAAGCAGGTTCTCGGAAGCCCGGTACGCAACGCCGGCCCCGACCATAAGCGGCATATCATATTTTGCCAGTAGATCGTCATAGTATACGGTATAGTCAAAAACCGGCAATAACTCGCCTTCGTCTATTCCACCCTCTTTCTGAACAAAATATACGGACCTACCGGTCTTTATACTCATAGCGAAGGGTGTCCTTATAATCAACCCCGCATCGAGTCTTTCTCCCTCGAGCTTGAAGCCGATAGTAACGTTGTAGCCAGAAAATTTGTTGGTGTCAATGACCGTGGCCAAATCCACTCGCCGCATGTATTGCCCGATAGAGGAAAAGTCCGGCCAACGATCATACGTAGTCGTCTGGTGCAACTCGCCAACTGTCTCCCCAGTATAGATATTCAGACTGGCTCCGAAGGTAAGGTTTTTATACAGGCGTGTCCCAAAACCGATATTCACAGAGTTCAGCCCGCCGTGAAATTCTGAACTTAAGCCATAGTCGAGGTCGAAGGTTTCTTCTTGCCCATACACGTTGAATGTCCGTGAGTCGGGCCAGGAAAGCGCCCAACCCTGGAACTCATCAAAGTTGCGGGTGTAGTTAATAGAGCCGACAAAATGGTGTCCTTTAATACGAATAGGAGACACAAAGTTGACGGCGGTAATGTTGCTGAACGAACCAGTGTGATCAAATTCTAAGGTTCTCAAAAAGCTCGAATTTGTCGAGCCGCGCGGCGCCAGGGAGCCATAGCTGAAAGAAAGTACCGGCTTTTCCTGAATGTACAACCCGGCCGGATTCCAGCTACCGGCGGTAATGTCGTCGGAGATGGCGATGAAGGCTTTACCCATCCCCTCTGCACGGGCGCCTCCACCGGTGAAGTCAAACTTGTATGCCTCAACAGACGGCCTTGAAAGCTCCTCAGGCGGCTCCTCCTGCGCCATCCCCGTAACGGCAAACAGAAGCAACAAAACGACGCATTGTAACCCAAACAATTTCATATTCTAAACTCCTCTATGCAAAAACACCTACTTTTCACTTTCATATAGACGCACAACATGCCAAAAACAACTAATGAATATATGGCAGCGAGCCGGCCATGTCAAACGGTTTCGGCAAAATGTTCTACCTTTATCCCGTTAACTGCAAAGGAGTTGGGAGAGTCGAGGGGATTTCTGGCCGAAAACAGCAGAGAAACTCAAATAATTTGTCCTCTTCATCATCCCGAGTCCGATAGCCGCCGGGGGAGAAACCCGACAAAACTCTCTGCTGGGCGAAAAAGCAGCCTATATCCTCCGAACAAGAACTATTTCCGCTGGGATGTCTCGAAACGAAAAAGCTATTTCGTGATACTTCGGGTTGTTATATACCTGAGACAAGTTCTTACCTCCTGTGCCTGCTCCACCAATTTGACTGTTGTCAGTTTCGCCGACTTCAGTGCCGCTCGGATTAGCTCCAGTTTACCTCCACATAACAAAATGTAACTCAACGAATGCTGGAAGCAAACCAAAAGACCGCACTGGAACAGCAAATCCAAATGGAGATTTTCTTGCGTAGGTTGTGGCTGTGGAAGGTAACGTGATATACTTTTTTATGTTGACTTAGTTGTGATGATGACTTAGATGACCTGAAATCACAGTCTCATGGAGGTATTATATGAAGGCTTTTTTAACGTTCACGTGTTCACTGGCGCTTCTGTGCCTGGCCATGGTCTCCATTACCATTGCCGCGGACGTGCCGCAACTGATTAACGTCCAGGGCAAGCTCACCGACGCCGGTGGCGATCCGGTGACGGACGGCTTGTACCCGGTGGTGTTCACCATCTACACAGCGGCTATCGGAGGCAGCGTCTTGTGGCAGGAAACAGACACGGTCGAGGCGAGTGGCGGTCTGTTCAGTATTGCCCTAGGCGAAAACACTACTCTTCCTGCTTCACTGTTTGATAGTACGGAGTTATGGCTGGGGATAAAGGTTGAAACCGACCCGGAGATGACGCCCAGGCAGCGGCTGACGACGTCACCCTACGCCTTTCGTGCGGCCGGCAGCAGCGTCGGTGGCGGCTGGGTTGATGACGGCGCGGTGGTGAGACTGGAGACAAACACCGACAACGTCGGGATCGGAACGGCGAGTCCCTCAGCCAGACTTCACGTCGTGGAATCCAACGGCACCGCCGTTCAAGCTTTCAGCAATGGTGGCACCGGGGCCGCAGCTGGGCTGTACGCATACAGTGATACCTGGCATGCGGTGCTTGGAATCAACAGTAATTCCAATGCTGCCGTCATGGGCAGAAATGACGGTACCGGGCCTGGGGTCAAAGGCCAGAACCAGTCAACCGGGCCGGCCATTACTGGCTACGCTTCCACCGGCAATCTGCTCGAGCTGTATACAACACCGGGACCGAACTTGAAACTATCCGTGAATAACAGTGGCGATCTGCAGACGACGGGCACAATTGAATCCACCACCGGCGGCTTCAAGTTCCCTGACGGAACGGTGCAGACGACCGCAGCAGTCTATGGCGGCCCAATCGCTTACGGCGTAATCAACGTAGATGGAACTGTTGCCTCCGGTACACCTAATATCTCATCATCATGGAACGGAACGTCCAGTCGGTACGAGATAACAATATCTGGAGAAAACTATGTCCTGGGTAGCTATGTAACGGTCGTTACCGTCCTCTCCAGCGACGCACGCATGGCAACAACTAGTAGCGTCAGCGGCAACCTCTTAGTATTCGTATTTAACTCTTCCGGCACCGCTATCCAGGACAATTTTCATTTTGTAACCTATAAGCCATGAGAACTGGAGAACAAAAGCGAGGAAAGCGACAATGAAATTGCGATTATATATCTGCGACCTGGCTCTCACGCTCTGTGTTGTCTCCGGTGTGAGTCTGGCGGAAAACAATAGATCACCTGCGACGGCCAATGCGACAGGTGATATTGCTCAGTATCAACTGGCCTGGCTGTCGATCAACTCCGGTGGAGCGACGGAGCAGTCCTCGACTAACTTTGCGTCGGGGCTCACCTGCGGCCAGGCGGTGAGCGGCATTTGCCACTCGGCGAACTTTCAGGTGAACTTCGGTTTCTGGCAGGTGGGTGTGACGGCGCCAACCGACGTCCAAGAGATCGTTACCGAAGAACTGCCCACGACGTACAGTCTCGCCCAGAACTATCCTAACCCGTTTAACCCATCCACGGTGATCGAGTTTACGGTTCCTAATCGAAGCCACGTGGAACTTTCGGTCTATAACCTGCTCGGGCAGAGGGTAGTTACTCTGGTCGATGAACCGATGTCTCAGGGGGCCTACCGGACAGTCTGGTATGGCCGGGACGAATCGGGGCACCATGTAGCCACCGGTATTTATTTCTACCGTATCCTGGCCGGTGACTTCGTAGCGACTAAGAAAATGGTGTTACTTAAATAGGAGTGGATAGTCGATGGGGCAGGATCGCGCGGATCCTGCCCTTTTCCTTTGAACCGTACGAAGCTGCGGATTTATAGCTCTATCACTCTACCAGCCCCTCCTTCGAGATATTTCTCAGGATAGCGCGACTTTATTTCTGACTTATACTGGGTGCAATGAGTGGCACAAATCAATTCCAAATCCTCGACCAAATCAAATTCGTTAAATCCATGCAAACCGCCGATAAGCGCATAAGGTTTCCCAAAGGGTGAGGCCGCATTCAGGATATTCTCAACTCCCGGATGAGAACAACCCGCAATTACAACCGATCCTTTCTCCGTTTTGACCACAATAGATTGCTCGATATTCTCAAGTTCCCCCGTTGAAAAAATATCGTCATGGATTTTAAGAGCTTCTTTTACCTCAATTATCTCCGCTGCACTATCCGGCACTTTGAATGATGATGGAACATATACTTTCACGGGATTTACCTTAAGGAAATCCGCAAGTCCACCCGTGTGATCCCAGTGAGCGTGGGAAATGAAAATCTCCTCAACTACGGTAGGGTCTATGCTAAGTTTTTTCATGTTTTCCAGAAGGATAGAGCCGTTCGCGCCGGTATCAAAAAGTATTCTCTTGCCATATATCTCTACAAGGCAGGCGAACCCCCAGTCCGCTTTGAGACCTTCTTTCCATACTTCGTTGTCATAGATAATGGTAATTTTCATCTCATCATCTCCTTATGCAATTTGTTCCAACTGAATTGAATGTAATGATCACGAATGCGGAAAGCAACCGAGAGTGTTTCATAAAAAAGGCAGGTGCACAGGGCACCAAGCCTACAAGACTTGATTCCTGCTTACGTGGGAGTGGCAAATTCCGTTTCGTTATGCCCTTTCGTCCTTGCCGGGAAAGTTCCTCGTGCGCCTGTCATTCCCGCGAAAGCGGGAATCCACTTCAATTGACTAAATCCTGATATAAATCTTTCCACCTGGGGTTTGATTTTTCTATTAACTCAATTTTCCACTGTCGCTTCCACTTTTTCATTTGCTTTTCCCTTTGTATTGCTTGACGAACATCAATATGTTCCTCAAAATAGACAAGCTTATGGACCTGATACTTCTTGGTGAAACCGTTCACCACGTCGTTCTTATGCTCGTAAACCCGTTTAATCAGATTGCTAGTAACACCAATATAGAGAGTCCCGTTCTTCTGACTAGCCAAGATATAGACATACATGGTTGAAGCCACTCTAGTTATCCTAAATCTTTCCTGGATTCCTGCTTTCGCAGGAATGACTAATAATTATCATATGAGAAATCATCAAAGTTGCTGGGATGAAGGGTCATTATGCAGTAGTCATAAAACAGTAAGCTGGAATGAGCCGCATTCGGATTGAAATAGACAAACGCTTTCATATTGTTGTCGGATTTAGACCGAGTTATGATCCGGTCCTCAAGAAATATTATACCCGATAGTCTCCTCGTAATCTCATACTTGGTTTGACCATCAGGTAATCTTGGATTGAAAGGGCTATAGGGAGTTGTATCATGTATATATTGACAAAAAACTCTTCTTGAAAAGGAACGGTAAAATTCTCTGTTCTGATTTCTGAAATCATTGATAATGTTATTGTACCATGGGAAAATTACATAAACCAAGAAGAAAGGTGCGTCTTTCACGAATTGGTGACAGTCGTCAAAGATAGTCTCGCTCGTGTTTAGTGCGTGTTGATAAGGATTGTATGAACTCCCAGTTAAAATCACTCCTTGACTCCACTGCAACCTAAAGTCGAGCTGACCCACCAATTTAGATTTTACGTATTGAGGCTTACCTGACAAGATAATCGCATCAGCGATCTCATCAATAATGTGATCTCTATTGCTTTTGATCTCATCGTAGGAAATATCATTAGGATATTCAGGTACGATATGGAAATGTTGTCTCGGAAGTTTCTTATGAACACCTCGAATAACATAATTGAGGATTTCAGATACATTGTTTTTCAAGCTTTTAACATCAAAGAATACATTAAAATCTTTAAAAAAACCATCCAAACTAATCTCATTACCTCTATCTGATTCCTTAGCAAAGGTTCTGCTCTTCGAGATTTTCGCCTCCATTGTAACAGGCTCTATAAGTAATGAATCTCCATCCAAAATTCCCTTATTCAGGAAGTCATATGCTGCTAATTCAGCATAAGCTCCTTTCCAGTTGTTACCCGCTATTAGTCTCACTTTGTTTAGCAGTTGTTCTAAGTCGTTAGTTACTTTGTAAATTCTGTTTAATCTTTTCAATCGGTTTCTGAAATTGATCGTGAAGGTCTGATAGTCATCATTATTAAGAGCTCCAATTACTGGATTCTTAATTGAGTCTGAATCAGGGATTTTACCAACTTCAGCCCCAAACTCTTGCTCGACCATGTTTTTGTAGTTCTCTAGTGCATCCATCCTATACTTCCCGTTCCCCCGGCCCATCATACTCAAAGAGGGGAGGGCCGAGGGGGCGCATGGGGCGTTCGCGGGTCATTTCTTCGTAGGCGTGGGCCAGCAAGCCGGGGACGCGGGAAATAATAAAGAACCCCTTGCCCAAGCGCCAGTCAAACCCCATGTCTGAAATCACCGCTGCAATAGCGCCGTCGACATTGATCGGTAGCTTCTTGCCTAACTTCTCGGCCAGCGCCTTTTCAATCGCTTTGCACAATTCTATGTGTTTGCCCTTGTAGCCGTGACGCTCAGCTATCTCGAAGAGCTTGCCGGTGCGGGGGTCGACGTTGTGCAGCCGGTGGCCAAAACCGGGCATGCGCATCTTCTGTTCCTTCAGCCAATCAACCAGCTCGGAGGCGATTCGATCAATATCGTCACCCTTGGCAGCCAGCTCTTGTAATATCTTGGCCGACTGCTCAATCGCCCCGCCGTGCGTATCGCCGATCACCAGCACCCCACCGGCAATAGCGGCGTTGAGCGAGTTGCCGCCGGAGATAACTGTGCGAGTTCCCAACACCGATGGCGGCGAGGCGCCGTGGTCTATCGAAGATACGAGTATTGCATTCATCAGGGCGGCTTCGGCCTTGCTGGGAAGCTCCCCTTTGAGAATTAAGTAGACAGCTTCCGCGTAGGAAAGTTTCTCCATTATGTCGGTTATGGAGTACCCCCTTACGCGAATCTTCCCCGGACCGATATCTGTTATGGCTGTTTTCCATTTCTCGTCAGACATTCTGCACCTCTTATGTCTTTTGTACGTTATGAGGTTACTAAACGGCGGTTGAGATGTCATTGCGAGGAGTCCGACTAAGGCGGACGACGTGGCAATCTCTTGCGTTGTTGCTTCTGATGAGGAGATTGCTTCGCTGCGCTCGCAATGACGGAAACCGCACTTTCTCAACAGCCCTTCACGTTCATTCTGTCACTTCGGTTGTGTCCATCGCCTCCACGCGCTCCTTTGCAAAGTCCAGCCACAACCCCTCCAGACTGTCGACCGGCATAGCGAAAATCCCCTCAACCGCCGTTTCAAACGGAGCCCGTGCCAAATACAGCAGGTCCAGACCTTGAATCCCATCATAGTAGTATGTGAGGAAATCGATAAAAGAAGCCGCCTCGGCGGTCTGGTGCCTTTCCGTGTTGCTGTTGACCGTCGTATCGACCGCCAGCTCGTTTAAAGGAATGAGCTTCCCTTCTTCAAGATACCGCAGCGTAAACTGGTGATAGTCCTGGCCGGAGTAGTCAAAGAGGGCGATCAAGCCATGTTTGAGAAATCGGTATCTCGGTTCCACGTCGTGCCATTTCGGCAGGAGATACTGCATCAGAGTCGGACCGTAAAAACTCGGCAGCCAAAAATGAATCGCCGCACTGTCGCTAAACGGATATTCCCTTCCGGTCATTTCCCGTCCCTGTCCAAAGCCGGTATAAAAATAAACGATCAGCGTATCCCGGGCAACATCGATTTCGAGAAACTGGCAGTTCCGCTCCAGCGCAGTGACATAACCGGCAGCCATGTCACCAAGATTGTCCTCCAGGGGATGGCCGGCTGGATAGAAGATTTTTACGTTCTGATAGGTGTAAATCTTCCAGTCTTGGTACTTGCTGTCGACGGGTTGCTGTTCCTTTTCCCCTGGCTCTGATTTCTCTGAACAGCTAAAGCAACTCAACACAAGCGTCACCAAAAGCAACAGTAACGCCGACTTTTTCATCATCTTTACAGTCATTCTTATCTTAAGCGCCTTTCCGGTAGGGCTCCTTCTACCCCTATAAGTTTATACCAGATAGTAAAATAATACTGCCTGCGACAGTTGTCAAACAGACCAAATCGTTATTTATTTCACATATCCTCTTGACTTTACCTACCCGCTTTACGATATTTCAAAAAGACAATTTCAAAGAGTTTTTTTGGAGGTAACCGCTTGAAAATGTCGAAAATAGGGAGGGAAGAAAGCTATCGTTGGAATGGCTCGTGAAGGTCTTTTACAGTGTTGATGGTCAGATCGGTGAAACAGTTCCCAACCCCCTCCTTCACGAAGAGCATATTAATCATTGTGGGTGGATATGGCAGCGGCAAGTCGGAAGTGGCCGTCAATCTTGCCCGCCACCTGGCGATCAGCCAGTCTGAGCCGGTAACCATCGCCGACCTGGACATCGTCAACCCTTACTTTCGCTCAAGAGAGGCTGACGAACAGCTTGAAGCGCTGGGAATCATGTCGCTCAACCCCCGCGGCGGATATCGCTACGCCGACCTGCCCATCATACTACCGGAAATCAAAGGGGCTATTGAGCAGCACAAGGGCAAGCTGGTTCTTGACATCGGCGGCGACGAGGTGGGGCCACGCATCCTGAGTTCGCTGACAGACTCCTTTGAATCCGACGGATATGAGTTGCTGCTCGTACTGAACGCGAACCGTCCCTTCACACGGGATGTTGACAGTTGCCTTAAGCTCGTAAGAGAAATTGAAGCCGCCTCGCGGCTGAAGTTTACCGGATTTATCTCGAACACGCACCTGCTGACCGACACTACTGCCGAGATCGTCCTTCACGGGCTGAAACTGGCTCGTCAACTCCGGGAACGGACTGGCCTGCCGGTTGTGTTCTTGAGCGCTGTTGATAAGGTTTTGAAAAATATCGATCCCGATTCAGTTGACGTGCCTGTGCTGAGGCTCAATCGCCTGCTGCTCAAACCATGGGAGAGGCAGGAAGGATAGCCGATGCCGGGGATTACCGTAGACAAGAATCACTGCAAGGGTTGTGAACTCTGCGTGCAGGCATGTCCGCAGCAAATTATCTCAATGTCCAAGGATATTACGGTGCGAGGATACTTTTACGCTCAGGTTCACGATCCTTCCCGCTGCATCGGGTGCTGCATTTGCGCTATTACCTGCCCCGATGTCGCTATTGAGGTTCATGGCCACGGGACGGTTTTCAGTTTATTTGAGTATTAGCCTTTGCCGAGGGATATAAGGAACGGATAATGGCAAGAGTATTGATGAAAGGCAACGAAGCAATCGCCGAAGCGGCGTTGCGTGCCGGAGCCGAAGGTTACTTCTGCTATCCGATCACTCCCCAATCCGAGGTCGCCGAATATCTTTCAAAGAGAATGCCAGAGCTCGGCAAGGTCTTTCTGCAGGGAGAGAGCGAAGTGGCCGTAAGCAACATGCTCTTTGGAGCAGCTTCGACCGGCAAACGGGTCTTCACCACCTCTTCCAGTCCCGGGATCAGTTTGATGCAGGAAGCAATATCCTATATGGCGGGAGCGCAGCTTCCGGTGGTTATCGTCAATATCATGCGCGGCGGTCCCGGTTTGGGAGGAATCCTGCCGGCGCAATCGGATTATTTCCAGGCTACCAAGGGTGGCGGACATGGTGATTATCGGACCCTCGTGCTGGCTCCGTCGACGGTACAGGAGGCCGTCGACCTGATGATGCTCGCGTTCCACTTGGCCGACAAGTATACAAACCCGGTGATGATGATCGGCGACGGCATGATCGGTCAGATGATGGAGGCGGTCGAGTTTCCCGAAGATTACAAAGAGCCTCCCCTCCCCCCTAAGGACTGGGCCGCTACCGGCGCCAAGGATCGCAAGCCGCGAATCATTAAATCGCTCTTTCTTGATCCTTTAGAGTTGGAGAACAACTGCTGGATCCTGGACAAAAAGTATGAACGCATGAAGCGCGAGGAAGTTCGCTTCGAATTGTACAAGGTAAACGCGAAAAACAAGATACTTATCGCCGCCTACGGCACTACGGCACGAATCTGCGAGACAGCCATTGACGAACTGGAATCCGAAGGGGTCAGCGTCGGCCTGTTCCGGCCGGTAACGTTGTTTCCGTTCCCTGAGAAACAGATGAACAAAGAAGCGAGAAAGAAAAACATCCAGGCTGTTCTTACTGTTGAAATGAGCACCGCTCAAATGATGGAGGATGTCGAAAGGGCTGTGTTGGGCGCCAAACCGGTGAAGTTTTTCGGACGTACGGGGGGAGTTGTGCCGAGCCCCGATGAAGTTAAGCAACAGGTCAGAAGGCTCATCAAGCAAAAACCTGACTCTGCCGGAAGAACGAAGAGGAATTGAGGTGAACTTGACAAACAGCGAAGCCTCCATATTCACCAGACCGCAAGCGCTTCAGGAAACGGTAACACATTACTGCCCCGGGTGCACGCATGGCGTTATTCACCGGCTCGTGGCGGAAGTTCTTGACGAACTGGGAGTGCGGGAAAGGACTGTTGGAATAGCACCGGTCGGTTGTTCGGTGCTGGCATACAACTACCTAAACTGTGACTTCCTCGAGGCAGCCCATGGCCGAGCTCCGGCGTTTGCTACCGGCTTCAAGCGCTTGCGGCCGGATATGATTGTCTTTACCTACCAGGGCGACGGCGATCTGGCCTCAATTGGAACAAATGAAATTATTCATGCCGCCAATCGCGGCGAAAAGTTCACTACCGTCTTCGTCAACAACGCTGTCTACGGCATGACCGGCGGTCAGATGGCTCCAACCACTATGCCGGGGCAGGTAACAACTACCTGCCCGATGGGACGTGACGTGGCTAACGTAGGGTACCCGCTTCGTGTAGCGGAGATGCTTGCCGCTTTGGTAACTCCAAGCTACATCGAGCGGGTAGCAGTGCACACTCCTCAACACATCATACAAGCCAAGCGTGCAATGCGGAAGGCGTTCACCTACCAAAAGGAGAACCGTTGTTTCTCACTGGTAGAGGTTCTGTCTACCTGTCCTACCAACTGGGGACAGACGCCCGGCGAAGCGATTCAGTGGCTAAACGACACGATGATCCCTTACTACCCTCTCCGCTGTTTCAAAGAACCCGACAAGCCGGAGGGAGCCTGATGGCTCAGTACGAAGTAATGTTCGCCGGCTTTGGCGGCCAGGGAATAATGACAGCCGGTCAGCTTCTCGCTTACACCGGCATCAAGGAGGGTAAGCAGGTGGCCTGGATCCCTTCATACGGTCCCGAAATGCGCGGCGGTACGGCCTACTGTACCGTTGTCATCTCGGACATTCGGATTGGCTCTCCAATCGTCCCCAACCCGCAGAGCATCTGTGTGTTCAACCGACCATCTTTTGACAAATTCGAATCCATGGTGAAGCCTAAGGGTCTTTTTATTGTCAACAGCTCCCTCATCAACGTTACCTCCAACCGCACTGACTTCACCCAGTTGTTGGTTCCGGCCAACGACATGGCCATGCGGGCCGGTAACGTCAAAGCAGCCAACGTGGCGGTGCTGGGCGCTTTTGTCGGCGTCTCCGGAGTGGTCTCGTTTGATACCTTGAAGGAGATCGTCAAGGAGAAGCTTGGCAAAAAGAAGGAAGTCCTTGAGATCAATCTGAAGGTTCTTGGGCAAGGGTATCAACTGGCCCTCGAAACTATCCGCCGAAAGGAAAAGGCATGACCCCCGACTTCAGCAAACTACCCCAAATAATAGACCGGTATCCGAAAAACTCGGAATCATTGATAGCCGTCTTGCAAGACATCCAGAAGGAATACCACTACCTGCCGAGCGAAACACTGAAGGAAACGGCGAAGGCGTTGGATGTTCCGCTGAGCAAAGTTTTTTCGGTGTCAACGTTTTACAATGCCTTCAGCCTGTATCCGCGCGGTGAGAAAGTTATCCGCATCTGTGTCGGCACCACCTGTCACATACGCGGCGCCAAAGTGATCCAGCAGCAGTTGGAGGACCGGTTGAAGATTAAAGCCGGTCAGACCACACCTGACCTGAAGTATACCCTTGAAGTGGTCAACTGCGTCGGCGCCTGCGCCATGGCGCCGGTGGTGATTGTGAATGACAAGTACTACGGCTCGGTCAAGGTCAGTGACTCTAAGAAGCTGATGAGGAGAGGCTGAGATGCCGGTCCAGACCCCTCAACAGTTGAACGACCTGCAAAAGCAATATCTGGCTGACGAAGAGAAGTTTGCCAGGAAAGTCCTGGTCTGCTGCGGACCGGGATGTTTAGCCAGCGGCGCCGCTAATGTCGTTGAGGAATTCAAGAAGCTTCTCAAGAAAAAACGCATCCAGAACTTTTCAGTTGAGGCTCTCAAAGAGACCGGATGTCACGGCCTGTGTGAACAGGGACCGCTGGTGGTCATCGAACCACAGGGAATCTTTTATACCAAGGTCAAAGCTAAACATGTTGAAAAGATTATCGAGACCTCGATCAGAAAAGACGAGGTGGTTACCAACCTTCTTTATACCGACCCGAAAACAAATCAGACCATCGAGCGCTATGCCGACATAAGTTTTTACTCTCACCAGCACCGAATAGCTCTCCGCCACCTGGGAAAGATCAGCCAGTACGACATACGCGACTACATCGCCCAGGGTGGCTACCAGGCGCTGGCCAAAGCGCTTACGAAGATGAAGCCTGACGAAATTATCGACGAGGTAACCAAGTCCGGGCTGCGCGGGCGCGGTGGGGCCGGATTCCTAGCCGGTAGAAAGTGGGCCACCTGTCGTAAGGCTGAAGAGCAGCCTCACTACGTCATTTGCAACGGCGACGAAGGCGACCCGGGCGCGTTCATGGATCGAGCCATCATGGAAGGCGACCCGCACTCGGTGCTGGAAGGGATGATTATCTGCGCTCGCGCCGTCGGCTCTAATGATGGATACATCTACGTTCGCGAAGAATATCCATTGGCCGTACAAAACCTGCAGTTGGCTATCGACCAAGCAACCGAGTACGGATTTTTGGGCGAAAACATCCTCGGAACCGGTTTTTCTTTTAATATCAAGGTCAGCCGCGGTGGGGGAGCCTTTGTCTGCGGGGAGTCATCGGCGCTGATGAAGTCAGTGGCCGGCGAGGTCGGCGAGCCGCGCGCCAAGTATGTTCGCTCCGTTCTCAAAGGGTTGTTCGACAAACCGACCGTTTTGAACAACGTCGAATCGTTTGCCAACGTGCCGGTAATTATCAATGAAGGGGGTGAAAAGTTCGCCAGTCTCGGCACTCCCAAGAGCACCGGCACCAAGGCCTTCTCGCTGGTGGGTAAAGTGCGCAATACCGGCCTGATTGAAGTGCCGATGGGCACCACCCTGCGCGAGATCATCTACGACATCGGCGGCGGCATACAAAATGACCGTCCCTTCAAAGCGGTGCAGACCGGCGGGCCGTCAGGCGGATGCCTGCCGGAGTCGAAACTTGACCTACCGGTTGACTTTGACACCCTCACCGAGGCCGGCTCCATGATGGGTTCCGGCGGCATGATTGTCGTGGACGATCGAACCTGCGTGGTCGATCTGGCCAAGTATTTCCTGGGCTTCTTGGTTGACGAATCGTGCGGCAAGTGCACCCCGTGCCGGGAAGGCCTTTATCAACTCCACCGGCTGGCGGTGAAAATCAGCGAAGGGGAAGCGACCGAGGAAGACCTCATAAAGATGGAAAAACTCTCAGAGATGATCATCATCGGATCGCTGTGCGGTCTCGGCAAGTCCGGTCCGAATCCCTTTCTGAGCACGATACAGTATTTCCGCGATGAGTATCTGGCCCACATCAGGGAGAAACGCTGTCCTGCCGGTGTCTGCCGGGCGCTGATCCGGTATGACGTCATTGCCGAAAAGTGTGACGGCTGTATGGCCTGCATTGAGACCTGTGCCGTTCATGCCATTACCGGCAAAAAGGGCGAGGTACATGTAATCGATCAGGATAAGTGCGACAAATGTGGAGCCTGCTATGCAGTCTGTAACCGAGATGCAATTAAGGTGACGTAGGTGAGAAAGATGGTGCATCTTACGATAAATGGAAAAGTGGTCAAGGCCAACGAAGGAGAAATGCTCTTGGCTGTTATCAGGCGGGAGGGGATAGAAGTCCCGGCCTTATGCCATCACGAAGCAGTCGAGCCGTTCGGCGCCTGCCGGCTGTGCACCGTTGAAATTACCAAGGAGGAATGGGACGGCTGGAGTAACTTCGTTACTTCTTGTCTCTACCCTGTCGAGGACAACTTGATTGTAAACACCCACTCCCCCACCGTGATCGAGCTGCGCAAGACGCTTATTGATCTCCAGCTCGCCCGCTGCCCCAACTCACCGGAAATCAGACAACTGGCGGAAGAGTATGGTATCACAAAGACGAGCTATGAGGAAATCCCCGACGGCGACAACTGCATCCTCTGCGGCCTGTGCACTCGCATTTGTGACCAGATGGGGTTTGCGGCCATCTCAACGGTTGGGCGCGGTCACGGCAAGAAGGTCGCCCCACCCCTCGACGAGGCTCCACCCGATTGCGTCGGCTGTTTAGCCTGCGCTCTCAACTGCCCTACCAATGTGATTGAATTTACTGATGAAGGTAATATCCGCACTATTTGGAAGAAGCAGTTCGAGCTTATCTCTTGCGCAAGGTGCGGCAAGAAGACCATCACCAAAGAGTTTGCCAAAGCCTTAAGCGAGTTAAGAAATATCCCTATCGACTATTTCGAAATATGCGACGAGTGTCACCGCAAGGAGCTAGTGCAGACGATGGGGAGAATCGCCTCGTGGTCGCGGGAGGTGGTGTCATGAATTCAAGATTCGTTGTGACCCCCAACCTCTGCACCGGCTGTCGCACCTGCGAGCTGGCCTGCTCCTTTGCTCATGCTATAGATGGCAAACCCGGAAAATCTCGCATAACCGTCCTTGACGGGGGCATGAAAGACCTGTGGATTCCGGTTGTGTGCTTGCAGTGCGACGATCCCGCCTGTGTCAAGTCCTGCCTGGTCGATGCCCTCAGGCTGAACCCTGAAACGGGGGCGATTGAACTCAACCAGGAAAAGTGTGTCAAGTGCATGGCCTGCATGGCCGCCTGTCCCTTCGGCTGCACCTTGCTGGACAGCCAGCATGACATGATTGTCAAGTGTGACCTGTGCGGTGGCGATCCCGTCTGTGCCCACTTCTGTCCGTCAAAAGCGCTCACGTTCAGACCGCTCGGCGCTAAGCAACTGAAGGTGAGTGCGTAAAGATTCACCTTTTGCATCAGACCTGCAAAGCTTTAAAAGAAGAATTTGTGCCCGCGTATTTAGAGGTATATCGTCCCTCCTCGTGGGGAAGAGGTGCAAACATTAAGCCGGTTCGATGACCTCGAACCGGCTTAGCAAGTCTCTATGGTGGGCATCAAGCGAGGACTTTGTTCAAACGGGACATCAACGCCGATTTGGGAACGGCGCCGATGACCCGGTCAACCTCCTCACCATTTCTGAAAAACAGCAGCGACGGTATAGCCATAACGCCGTACCGGCCGGCTGTCCCGTTGTTGGCATCCACATCCAGCCTGGCAACTTTCACCCTGTCGGCATATTCGCTGGCGATTTCCTCCAGTGATGGTTCAACCATTTTGCATGGGCCACACCAGATGGCCCAGAAATCAACAATAACCAGCTTCTCAGATTGAATCACTTCCGCTTCAAACGTATCATCAGTAACAGCGAATGGCTTGCTCATTTTGTTCTCCAACCTTTGTCCGTTAGTTTTATTTTCATATAACAATTGTTTGTTTCCCAAGTTCCGGGAGCGGTTGTCCTTAACGTCGCTGCCGCTATTTTGCATGCGAGGCCTCCGGACACGACAACTCTATCATTATTTGTCGATCAAAATAGCAATTAAATGATATTTGTCAACCCCCTGCGTCAGATACCGGCCTGCTTCTCTTTCTGGGCTTGACGTCACTGCCGGCGACTGACAGGCACACGCTCCGGTGAGCTCTTGGCAAATGCCCGAACCTGGTCGGCAAAAGCCTCCAGACGGGTATCTTCACCGGAATCACGCAGCCCCTCGTAACTGATGTTCAGCCATGGGATTCCTCCCAGGTCTTCGGAGACCTTTTTAGACAGAGAACTGACCACGGTCCCGGGCATGCAGTTGAACGGCATGGCGTTGACAATACCCGCCGCCCCCTCCATAGCCATCTCCATTGCCTTTCCTATCGTCAGGATCGCCTCCCCTTTGAAATCTATCGGCAGGTAATTATAGGCCAGTTTCATCATCTTTCCCACCGGGTAATCCTTCCCGAGATCAATATGGCGCCTGAAATTTTTGGCAATTTTGTGCTCATATCTTTTCTGCAAAAGCACCTGGAGACTACTCTCAATAAACTCCTTGAAATCTCTTTTGAGGAAGGCATCGCGGCGAAAATCGAGCGAGGTGTACATCGGCCACTCGCAGAAGGTCGCCAGCCAGACTTCCAAACCGAGTTTTTCAAGTTTCTCAATAAGGTAGTTGTTAGAAAACCTGTTGTTGCGCAGATAAATCTCTCCTACCACCCCAACTATCGGGAATCTTTCGTCGCGGGCCCTAATCCTCCTGAAGGCTGTCGTCGCTTCTACGGCAAGCGGCTCAAACGGCTCACCCCTCACAATAGCGCGGTTAACTCTCTGAATATAGTGCAGGTAAAGCTTCTCCGATTCACCGGGGGTTACTTCGTACGGCCTAAATCGATATAACAGCTTGGCGATGTAATCAATGAAGACTAACCCTTGCCAGGCAATCTTTCTGAAAGTTGTGCCATCATCAATCCCGAACCCTGCATAGCCATCCTTTGAATTGGGGGAGAAAATCGGTACGTCACGGTGGCCCAGGTCGTCCAGGACCATTCGATGGAACTGGCTGTACAGCCCGAAACGGCAGGGACCGTCAGCACCCGGCATGAAGAAAACCGACCTCGATGGGTCAAATGCCTCGGATTTGATCTTCTTTATCATGTCGCCGGTGGTAACCACAAGAGGAAAGCATTCTTTTCCGGAGGTGAACTTCTTACCATAGTCAAGAGTAAGCTGGTCGGGTTCGTCAAGCACCTCGGCCGTCAGACCAAAGCGCTCGAACGCCGCACGCACGACGTAAGCATGGTCACACATATTCGGAATGTAGATAGTCCTCTCGAACGGTTTGAAATCGTCGTACCTGATACTGAAGCTGCTGATAGGCATGCTGAATCGGTAGAAACGGAGAGAGTCAATAAAAGCTTCGCAGCGGGTTATCAAGCCGGCATCAGCGGTGTGCTCATCAAGTTCAAGCTGCAGGTAAGGTTTGCCAAACATCTGCTTGCGAAAGAAATGGGTAATGAAGGAATCAGGCCCGCACCCAAACGAGGTGAGGTACACGGCAAAGAGGTTAGGGTGCTTGCGAATATAATCTCCTGCGGTTAGAATCTTTCGCCCGTAAAACCAGTACATATACGAAAAATCATTCTCGCTCTCTCCAAGCGACAGAAAATCAAGCGGAATGGCCTTAAACCCCAGCCTACGTATCTTGTCTGGAAGCTCAAGGGAGAGCCAGGGATCGTTTCCGTTGTATGGCCGGCTCACGATTACCATGACTTTTTCGTTCGGAGTCAGATCGTTAAGGATCTTCTTCCCTTCCTCTTGAAGGCTTCGCCAATAGGCCTGGTAAGACTTGAAACCGGCATCAACGGCACGTTCGAACTCCCGGTCGGACAGTTTCAGGTCCTTGGCCAGACGCTTGAGCCCCTGACGCAATTCGGTAGGATCGGAGCTGAACGATATGGGAGGATTGTAAAACTTGATGCCGGCACTTTCAAAGTCAAAACGGGCCCGTACTGATGATCCGATTGATTGCACATAGGGACAGTAATACGCTCCATCATCCGATTCTTCCGTTTCTTGAGCGTTCTTTATCAAATCCGGTAGAAAAATTGCATCTACCTTTTTTTCAATAAGATTAGCCACATGCCCATAAACAATCTTGATTGGGTAACACGTTTCCGCAGCGAACAGCTCCAGTGCGTCTTCTGCAATTTTTTTGCTGGATACATTGGAGTTAACCACACGGTAGTTGAGGGCTTCAAAAAAGGCGCGCCAGAACGGATAGTGATCGTAGAATTGCAACACCAGCGGGATTCCGATCCTTCCGCGCACTTTTTTCGGTTTATTAAACTTCAGGTATCTCTTAAAGAGCAGCTTCTGCCGAAGCTGTACAAAATCCGGAGGCAAGACCTGATCGGAGCGTCGCTTAACGTCATATTTCTCGCAACGAGAGCCATAGTACAAAGGCTCTTCACCCTCGATTTCCACCTTATGAATCTCACATTGATTGGCGCAGTCGTGGCACGTGAAACTTTCCAATCTGTAGTGACGCTTGTAGAGGTCAAAGCCCCTGAACGATGTTTTGAAATCAGGCTCACTTACCTTTTCCTTGGCAAGAATAGCGGCTCCAATGGCGCCGGTGACGTCATGATGCGGCGGCACCGTAACTGTCTTGCCGACAAACTTTTCAAAAGCAGCCACTACGGCCTTATTCCACGCCACTCCACCCTGGAAAAAGATATGCTCACCAATTCTGCGGTCTCCAACTACCTTGGTGAGATAGTTGCTGACAATGGAGTAGGCCAGGCCGGCCAGAAGGTCATCTTTGCCGGCGCCGCTGCGCTGGTGCGCCACCAAATCCGACTCCATAAACACTGTGCACCGCTCGCCGCACCCGACCGGACACTTGGCGCAGAGGGCTTTTTCTCCAAACTCGGTTTCTATTCTAATGTTCAGCTTCTCTGCCTGCTCTTGCAAAAACGAACCGGTCCCGGCGGCACAGGCCTTGTTCATCTCGAAGTCGACCACCGCCTGCTTGTCTATTGAGACATATTTGGAATCCTGCCCACCGATTTCGAAGATGGTGTCAACACTTGGGTCGATATCGATAGCGGCCGTGGCCTGGGCGGTAATCTCATTACGTACGACGTCGGCTCCCACAAAATCACCGGTGAGGTATCTGCCTGAACCGGTGGTGCCGGTCGCTTTCACAATGACTCTATCGCCCACCTCATCCCCTATCTCCTTAAGCCCCCGCCTGACGGCTTCGATAGGCCGCCCCTCGGTCATCAGATAACGCCGGGCAACCACGTGGTGGTCTTTATCTATCAGGACCACGTTGGTTGAGAGCGAACCGACGTCGATTCCCAGAAAAACTTCGAGGTTGTCGATATCTCTTGGGCGCTCGGCCAGCGTGATGTCGTAATACTTCGTGTCGGGGAAATCAAATGAGAGGGCATCACGCCCCGACTCGGCTACCGTGCGAAACTCCAGATAGGCCGTGATCTTTTCCGGATCAAAATCCTGCACCATCGTATTTTCTTCCCCCGCCAGCAGGGCCGCCCCGAGAGCGCCCATGACATTGAAGTGCTCGGGGATAATAAGCTCGCCTTCTTCCAACTCCAGCAGTTCCGTGAAGGCGCGTACCATGCCGGGATTGGCGGCTACGCCACCTTCAAAAGCAACCGGACTTTCGAACTTCTTGCCGCGGGCGATGGAACTTTTGAAATTACGCGCCACCGCAAAGCAGAGACCGGCCACGATGTCATAGTCGGGGGTGGCAATCTGCTGCAAGTGAATCATGTCGGATTTGGCAAACACCGAACAGCGCCCGGCGATACGTGGTGGGTTTTTTGACTTCAGCGCCAGTTGACCAAATTCGTCTTCAATCGAAATCATCAGTCGGCCGGCCTGCTGATCGAGAAACGAACCGGTACCCGCCGCGCACTGAGCATTCATGGCAAAGTCGAGGACCGTCTTCTGTTTGCCGTCCAGTATGAGAAGCTTGGAGTCCTCGCCGCCCATCTCTATTACGGTCCGTACTTGCGGCGCGCTGTGATAATTTCCTCGGGCAAGGCTGGCGATTTCACCAGAGAACTTGCCGCCCAAGATCGACTGCGCCGTTTTCCCCCCAATGCCGGTCATGCCCAGCGGAAACGACTTTCCCTTGAGTCCGTCGAATTGATCGTTAAGAAGCTCATAAAGTGTCTCGAAAGGCCCTCCGTGAAATCGGCGGTAGATTTCTTTGGCCACTTTGCCCTCGTCCACAAGGACCAGCTTGACCGAAACCGAGCCGATATCGATACCTAAACATTTATGCGCTTTATTCATGTGAGGCAAATCAACGGCTCTTCAATGGCGTTGGCAAGTAAATTATGTTGGCGATTAGTATCATAAGGAATGGCAGGATCGCTCAGAGAAACAAGAAAATACTTGACAATTCGAGGAGATTTTAGCATATTCAAAATACTGAAAGGGACAAACCGTGTTTTTGAAAACTTATATATAGGAGATCTCGGTACTAACTGGCTACCCACATAAGATCTTGCAGCGCTGATAGTTTTCAATCGCATTGCAGGTGATCGACTACATCACTAAGATTGCAAGTTTAATGGACTTGCAGAATTGAACGAAGATTTGGAGTAAACCCATTAACTGTTGTAACCAGCTTCTGAAAGGAGGAGTTATGGTTCAAAAAGTAATGTTGGCGAGCCTGGGAGTTATTCTGGTACTCGCCGTAGTGTTAATTGCCGCAACCGGTGACAGGCCCGAGGCTACCCGCATCGAAGATGCCGGAATGGTGCAAGCGCCTTCATCGAAAGCGGCCTGTTCGATGACCAAGACCAGCGGTGCAGCCGTTTCCTATTGGAGCAGCTACGAAGCAGGTGAGCAAACCATCACCTATTTCAACCCTGAAGAGTTCTGCCCCCCCCCTGTCTACCCGCTCGAGATCACTGCGTTCAGCTTTACTCTGTAC
>Ga0307437_1000010_pt1 | contig 130637 bp, 111 predicted proteins | sample SalMarWE160390MG_FD_202146 | JGI IMG/M metagenome (GOLD analysis project Ga0307437, IMG submission 202146) | Salt marsh sediment microbial communities from the Plum Island Ecosystem LTER, Massachusetts, United States - WE1603-90 | ecosystem: Environmental > Aquatic > Marine > Intertidal zone >...
CGAGCAATCAGAGCAATTCCTGCTTGGGTTGGGCTATAGCCAAGAGATAATACGCGACAATCTCGACCAGAGCAAAAAGGCGTTTGACGTTATGCTTCGGCTTTTCCCCGCTGCGACTATTCTGGGGGCGCTTCTGCAGTTTAGCATCGGCTACCTCGCTTTTGTTTTGTGGGTAGGCCGCAGGGAACCCACCCACCGCTGCTACGTACCGATCATTTTCTGGAAAGTCCCCTTCGGCTTTACCCCGGTCCTGGTAATTGCTATCCTGGCACGGCTTCTCGGGGGAGAATCGCTCCAGATGATCGCCGATAATGCCCTTGCCATTCTGGCGGCCTATTATTGTGTTGCGGGCCTGGCCCTAATCGAGTATTATCTGAAAAAGCTCCGCGTCTCGAAGCTGCTGAAAGTATTCTTTTACGTATTGCTGTTTTTCACTCAGTTAGCAGGCTTCTTTGTGGTGGCGCTGGTAGGTTTTGCCGATAGTTTCGCCGACTGGCGCAAGGTTCAGGCTCAGAAATCGCTTTGACGGAGTAAAACAATTGTGTATAGTATAGAAAGGTCTTAATATGAAAGTGATACTGCGCGAAGATGTCCCGGATGTCGGACAGGCCGGAGAAAAGGTCGAGGTGAAATCAGGCTTTGGCCGCAACTACCTCTTCCCTCGCAACCTGGCGATTCCGGCCACCAAAGCGAACCTGCGGGCCATCGACGAGGTAAGAAAACAAAAGGAGTTACGCGAGAAAAAAAGGCGTCGGAAAGCGGAAGTCATCAAGGACAAGATCGAGATGTTGTCTCTCTCGGTTGAGGTATTGGTTGGTGAAGAAGACAAGCTATATGGTTCGGTAACAAACGCCGACATCGCCGAACTGCTGAAGGAAGAAGGGGTAATCATTGATAAGCGTGCCATCGAGCTGGAAGACCCAATAAAAGTCCTCGGCGTTTACACCATTCCCGTTAAGATTGACAAAGATGTCACGGCAGAACTGAGGCTGTGGGTCATAAAGAAGACCTGAGGTATCATGAAAATGCTTGAAGTAACAATTGAAGGCCTGGCCCTGGACATGACAACCAACTCGCCGGTTGTCATCCTGGCGCCGACCGGGTTAAACAAGGTGCTTCCCATCTGGATTGGCCACGCCGAGGCATGGGGCATTGCGATGCAGCTTTCCGGCGTCAAGTCGAAACGGCCCTTGACCTACGACCTGCTTAAGGCGGTGATCTCGACCCTTGAGGCCAAAGTGGAGAAAGTTGAGATCACCGAACTGCGGGAGCAGACATTCTATGCCCGCCTCCATCTCTCCAGCAACGGCAAGCAGTACGAAATAGACGCCCGCCCGTCAGACTCCATCGCCCTGGCACTGAAAACCGGAGCCACTATCTACGTCAATGAGGAGCTGTTTCACCTCAAACCCGATGATAGATCGCCGGAAATGCCTCCCATGTCAAACGATCCGGAGTCGCTGAGAGAGAGACTCAAAAGGATTAATCCTGAGGATTTCGGCAAGTATTCGCTGTAACTGCCCTATATGGCACTGCGGATAATCATCGGTCTTTTTGCCCTCTTTGCGGCTGTCCAGCCTTCGTTTGCAGGCAGCTCTGCCGACCCGGTGGAAGCAATCTCCCTGTTTGCCAAGGGGAAGCGACTACTTCGCGAGAACAACTGGTATCACGCCGCCAAACTATTCGAGGAACTGGCGGGACGATACCCCAATTCTGAAAATCTCGATCAGTTTATCTTTTATCGGGCCAAAGCAAAATACTATTCGGGGGAGTCCAACGAAGCTATCGCCGGCTTCACTTATTTTCTTTCCCGTTTTGCTGATTCTCAAGAACTCCCGCATGTCCACTTTTTCCTGGGCAACGCCTATTACCGTCGCGGCGATGTCAGCCTGGCGGTAAAAAGCTACCTTCAGTCCTACCGTCTGACAGACGACCGGCGACTGAGCAACCTCGCGGCGACATCCCTTACAGCCGCATTCAAAAGTGCCTCCTCCATTGGCCTCGGCAGGCGTGACTTTGAAACACTGCCGGATGATAAGAGATGCTCGCTTATTGGGCTTCTTGCGGAAGTTCTCGTGGACCGAGGTGACGTAAGCCTGGCCGAGGAACTCCTCTCCTCGTGCGGGAAAGGCCTTGACCTGCCGGGCATTCCCAGCGATCGGACTGGGCATTATGAAGACCAGATGGAAATTGCCATGGTCCTGCCGTTTTCAGGTGAGCTGCGCTCATTTGGTCAGGACATTTATGACGGGGCCGTCGTGGCGGCAGAAATCTACCGCAACAGTGTAGCAGGTAGTCTTAAACTGGCGCCGTACGACACCAGAGGCGACCCGATCAATGCCGCTCTGATAATAGGTGAACTCCTGGAGTTGCAGAATGACGTGGCGGTTGGCCCTTTGACCAGTGAAGAGGCGGCAGTGGCTACAGCTAGGTTAAGTTGCAAGTCATTGCCCCTGCTTATACCGGCAGCCACGCAGGCTGGCCTTACCCGGCTGTCGGAAACCTCGTTCCAATTATCGCCGAACATTGAGCTTCAGGGGTTGAGGATGGCCGAGTATGCCGTTGACAACCTGCACGCCGATTCAGCGGCGATCATCACCTCCACCGGCGCCGAACATCTGCAAATAGCCAGAGCCTTTGCAAAGAGATTCCGGCAACTTGGGGGAACGATGGTTGCCATCGAATACTACCGATCCCGTGACAAGGACTTTGGGCCGTATATCAGGGACATAAAAGCAATTCTCCTGGACAGCCACCCCGACTCTATCTTTTTTGTCAACGAAAAAGGTGACACACTTGATGCCGATGACATCCCGGCACGTGTCGACTGCCTTTTTCTTCCCGGCAGCCCCGATCAGATCAGGCTGCTACTGCCGCAGATCAGGTTTTACAACCTGAACGGATCGTATCTTGGCTCGGACGGCTGGGGCGACGAAGCCGTCCTTAAGTTGGGAGACAACACCACCAAGGAGGCCGTGTTTCCTTCTCCTTTCCTGACTGGTGCCGGTTCCGATGAATATACGCTCTTTTCCGCCGCCTATGATGCCCGCTTTGGTCGTCAGCCGAACCGGCTGGCTGCGCTTGGTTATGACGCTGTCAGGTTGGCAACGCGTGCCCTGCGCTCCAGCGGCGGGTCAAAAGAAATGCTGATCGAACAACTAGAAAAGGTACATGGCTACGACGGGGCCTCCGGAAGAATCACCTTTGGTGACAACCGGGAAAACATCGAGATGCCGCTGTTTCGTATTCTGTCCGAGCAAGCTATCCCTCTCTTACCGTCTGCAGATTCCGTCACCTATGAAGGTGGTCAATAAACCCCGTCTGGACAGGTTTGTCATTTCCGCCGAATTGAGTATATTCCCTGATGGTGTTGCATGTAAACTTAGCAGGAGAATTCACTGCGATGGAAGACAAAAAAATTGCCCTCAAGATGGTCATCAACGGCAAAGAGAAGGACGTCACCTACGAGGAACTGGCCCTTTCCAATAACCTGGCCCAGGAAGCGCTGGTACGGCTGCTGATTGAAAAAGGTATGTTCAAGCCTGACGAGCTATTGAAGATGCTGGAGACAGTAAAGAAAGAACGCTACCGCTATCCAGAGCAAAAGTAGCATGGAAAAGCCTGACGAAGAAAAAGAACGTCTCGCTTCTCCACCTGACCAGACTGAGGAAGCTAAACCGGCCCTTGAGTGGGCCTGTCATCCGGTCAAACGCAAACCGCTGGTGTCAGTGCTGGTAACACTGTTCATCTTGGCGGTAGTTGCGATTGTCTTTTACACCACAGCGTCGAGAGTGTTTGGGGTTCTGGCCGCGGTGGTGATGTTGGCCTCGCTGGCCAAATTCTACTTCCCGACCACTTACCGCCTGACTTATGACAGAATAACAATTAAGACCACCACCCAAACCCTGCATAAGGACTGGTCGATCTACCGCAGTTGCTATCCCGATAAAAACGGCATCCTCCTGTCTCCGTTCGTCCGCCCGTCACGGCTTGAAAGCTTCCGGGGAATCTACCTGATGTTCAACAATAATCGTGACGAAGTCACAAGCTTCGTAAAGGCTCACATCGGCAGAAAAACTGACTTAAGTTCTCAAGATAAAGGCAGTGAGGCATGAGCATCTTCAAGGGCTTCTTCAAAGGCAGCACGGAACTTCCCGACCCGGAGCAGAAGGCGCTTCCCGCCGAGGAAGAAGCCGTTCTGGAGAAGGTAGCGCATAAGGTTGTCGAGAGGCGGATGGCGGTGCCGGCGATTGTCTTTTTAGAGTCGGTCAAGCCGCTTAATTTTATCGGTTCGCAAGCGCTGGTCTTTTTTGAACCGATTGTGCAGACCCTTTTCAACCTCAAGGACTATGACACCTTCCGCCAGGCATTGGAGAAACGAGAATCTATTGAGATTTTGCTTCTCAAAATCGAAGAACTCGATGCCATTTTCTCCCAGAGAGAAAAGCGCATCAAAAAGTTCCTCAAGGTCGAAAAAAAGAAGTGGAAATGGTACCAGCGCTGGCTGGGCATCTTAACGCCCAAGGTGCAAATCCCTGATGACATACTGAATCCACCGTCCGAGGAGAAACCCGAACAAGCAAAGTAAGTCAGGACCCTTGCAGCCCTGACGCTTTTCTGCATGGGTTCTGAGCTACCTTGTTTCTTGCCCCGCATAAGGCAGGTCCGTGGAATCCAATCTACATCGCTCCTTCTCACTTGACACCACTGTGCTTCATGCCATTCTTTAAGGAATGAACAAGGCAGACCTGAGGGAGTTGTCCCGTTTACTCCGGGAACCGACATCGCTTATTACAGACCTTACCGGTCAGGATGATTACTTCCGCGATGCCACCGAGCAAAAAGTCACCCCCCTGGCAGTTGTACTTGCTCAGTCCGAGGACGATGTCATTACTACCGTTCGTTTCTGTCGGAGGCACAAGGTTCCGATTATTGCACGTGGGGCGGGTACGGGTCTCTCCGGCGGCTGCGTGCCGGTTGAGGGGGGGCTGGTGTTATCAACAGAGAAAATAAAACATCTACAAATCGACCCTTCCCAAAAAAGAGCTGTTTGCGGACCCGGAGTGATCACGAAAGATGTCAAAGATGCCGCGGAGAGGCATGGCCTTACTTATCCTCCCGACCCTGCCAGCTACGAGGAATGCACCCTCGGGGGTAATGTGGCCGAGTGCGCCGGCGGCCTGCGCTGCCGACGCTTCGGCGTTACCAAAGATTATGTACTGGGCTTGAAAACCATTACCGTCGATGGTGACATACTCAAAACCGGTATCTATAACAACCATCAGGGCTTTTCACTGGGGGATATTCTCATCGGCTCGGAGGGGACGCTGGCGGTTATTACGGAAATCACCGTTAAGCTTATCAAGACACCCTCGGTCGGCGCCACGATCCTTATCGGTTTTGAGAATGCCCGCGATGCCGCCCAGACCGTGACTGACATTACCGGTGCAGGGATCATCCCCACCGTCATGGAATTCATCGATGCCGACGCCGTCGAGTGCTCCATCCAGTATGAGAAGTCGGAGCACCTTCAAAAGGGTATGGCGGCGCTACTCATTGAAACTTCAGGTGAAGATGTAGAAAAGCAGACTGCGTCTATCCACACGTTCTGTGAGAAGAACCACAGTTCCCTGATTCATGTTGAAAACGATCCTGCTAAAGCCGAGAACCTATGGCAGGTACGCCGCAATGTCTCCAACGCCATCAAAGAAGCGGCGCGTGCCAAGATCTCAGAGGATACCGTCGTTCCCAATTCACAAATCCCGGCGTTGATCGACTTTGTGGCGGAGATGAACCGCACCGGTCCCCTGCGCATCAACACCTTCGGCCATGCCGGAGACGGCAATATCCATGTCAGTTTCCTCTCTATTACCGGCACTGATGAGGAACTGCGCCTGATCGACGAGGGCATCGAAAAGATGCTAAAGAAAGTAATTGAACTGGGCGGCACACTCACCGGCGAGCACGGCATTGGCCTGGCCAAGAACAAGTACCTTGACCTGGAGCTCGACCCCGCCACGTTAGACTACATGAAACGCCTCAAACAAGTCTTCGACCCCGATAACATCCTGAATCCCGGCAAAATCTTTGAAGTGTAAAAGCTAAGGTGTGGATAATGGAGTATGTTGTTTTAATTGCTCTTGGAGTTGCTGCATTATTGGATGCTATCAGAAGAATTCTCGACAAATCCAAAAAGAAATCCGTATGGTTGCTTGAAATAGCCATTGGAATCATATTCCTATTAGTTGCTGGGTTTAGACTATTCTCAGGTCCCGAACCGCCTCCTCTAACAAAACAGGATATAAAGGAAGTTCTATGCGAATGGGATCCCTACAAGGAAAAGATCAGCGAACTGGCGGCAAAAGACGAGATTTCACAAGAGGAAAAGAGGGAACTCAAAGAGGCAGCAGATTGTCTTGCTGGAATCGCCGTGACCTCAATGGATTCCGGCTTAGTAGCCATTGGCCTTAGCAGATACTCAGAGGCAATCACGCATCTTACGTACGCCGTGCTTGCGGCCCAGGATGATTCGTCCAAGGTCGAAGCTTATTTCTACCGGGGGGTTGCCTTCGGTCGATGGGGAGACAGTCTGGCAGACCCTGGAAACCAAGACAGCGCCTCGGCCCGCTATGGGCAGGCTGTAGCCAGCTATGACAGCGCCCTGGCCTACAAGCATGACTTAAACGAGGCGTGGTACAACCGGGGTACTGTTCTCTTTAAGATGGATCTGCTCGCACAGGCGGCGGCAAGTTTTGATAGCGCTATAGCATACAAACATGACTACAACAAGGCCTGGTACAATCGCGGTAATGCTCTTTTCGAACTTGGTGACTATGAAAACGCAGTTGCTAGCTTCGATAGTGCCTTAACCTACACTCGTGATGATCACGCGGCTTGGTCCAATCGTGGACTTGCACTCGATCGCCTTGGCCGCTATGAGGAAGCCGTAGCAAGCTACGACAGCGCCCTTATGAGCTTCAGACAGGGATGGATTACCTGGCACAATCGGTGCATCACGTTTGCTCACCTTAGCTCTTACAGGAACGCTGTAGAAAGCTGCGACAGTGCACTGGGATACAAGTGGGATTTCCCTGAGGCTTGGTGCGACCGTGGTGCAGCCCTTGCCAACCTGGGTCAGTACAGTGCCGCCCTGGCTAGTTGTGACAGCGCTCTGGCATACAAGCATGATTATCCCGAGGCTTGGAACAATCGCGGTACGGCTCTCTGGGCCCTGAATCGCTACCTAGACGCTTTGGCAAGCTGTGACAGCGCGTTAAAATATGACCCGGATTATGCGGAAGCTGCTGAGCTTAGGAAGGCCATTTTGGAGAAAATGAAAGAGTAGCCCAACAGCACTAATCAGAGAGGAGTACCGAGGCGAACCCAACGGATATGGGAAGGGAAATTGTACAGCCCCCATCCCACCCACTGGATGGCATTGATGACGTACGGAAACTCCCACTTGGGAGCATCAGGATCAGGCGCCCAGGACCAATAGATGAATACCGCCTTCCCTCTGACGTTCTCCTCCGGAACGGGGCCCCAGAAGCGGCTGTCGCGGCTGTCATCGCGGTTGTCGCCCATTACAAATAGCTGCCCCGCCGGCACCAGGTAGGGGCCGAAGTTGTCTCTAAACGACAGGTCGCCGGGGATGATCCTTTTATCGACATGTTTCGAGTGGGCCGGAATCTCAGCCACTTGCTCGTCAACATAGAGAACCTTATCGGCAATCTGGACCGTCTGTCCAGGGAGGGCAACGACCCGTTTGATGAAATCTTTTTGAGGGTTGTTGGGGTATTTAAATACAATGATATCGCCGATCTGCGGAGAGCCGCCGTACTGGTAGGCCAGCTTGTTGACGAAGATGTAATCCCCCTGCAGCAGAGTATCCTCCATGGAATTGGAACTGACCCGATAAGCTGAGACAACAAATATCCGCAAAAGCCCAGCCGCTACCAGGGCGATAATGGCCGTTTCGAGATATTCGCGCCAGAGCGGTTTGCGCTCACGACGGCGCCGGACTTTGCGGGCTTCTTTTTCGGCCTCGGCCCGCTGGATGTCCTGAAGGAGAAAATCCTGTTCCATACTTCTGGGTTATCGGTTGGGCAGACATGTTTCTTTAGTCGCCGAAGCGTCACTTGTTTGGTAAGTTTATGGGTGCCTTGAAGATAAAGCTGCGTAAACGTCGCTGTAAAAACACCGGTACCGGCTGTTCCACTACAATAGCTGAAACTGAACAGGGGAATCTGCGTATGTTGTATTGAAGAAGAACTCCGGATGCCCGGTAGGTGGTCCGGGTAAAATAGTTGCATGGGGCGTGAGTCGCCTTTTACTTGGCGGAGAGAACTGGCGAAATAGTAAGCCCTGTTGCAACGAAGAGAGTCCAGGTGACACCTTTTTATGGATTGTTGCGCTCACATTAATAGCGAAGACCCCTGGGATGAGTCCGCATTGACTCGTTTTCGTCAAGGATGGAGGCGAGCGGCAGCCGCGGCACGAGTGCCCCTGCTGGTGATGCTCTTTGCAGCAATGGCCTTGGTGCTGCCGAGACACTTGGAAGCTCAGTCGACTTTGCCCCCCAGTGAGGTTTTAGATGGGGAGTGCAAAAAGGTAATCATCACGCTCAGTAAAGATAACAAACGCTTAGCCCAGGACTACCTTGATCTCTTGAAGCAATTGCAGTCCTTGACGAGCGGCTACAGCAACTGCTTTGCTGCCATACAGGTGGAACAGGCCAGCGATTACTTGGAGAACTTGAATCTGATTACCACTCAACTGCAAGAAGGGACATACCTCGAAAACCTTGAGCGGTTAGCGACTGACATTGGCAAGCTACAGCAAACACTTGAGTTGAAAGAAATTGCTCTCAAGGAAGCTAACAAGAAAGCCTTCAGACTCTCCCATAGTCTTCACCAGGAACTTGAAGTATTACGGCAGCTTCTTCAAGAGGACGTTTTCCTTCGGATAGAGAACGACCAACAATCGTGGGGGCAGATCGAGGCCTATCTGAAAGCCATCAAGGTTGCCTCGGGTGCAAAGGACGCAAAAGAGCAGGCTTATATTGTCCTGATCATTAATGGCGACGAGGACACCATGCTGCTGTCTCTGGATGAGGTTGGAGAGGCGCCTATGGTGATTCATGTTCCTGATGTTCTTGAGGAGCTCCCGATTCCCACGATCCCCAAAATACCGGTCGCCCATGAAAAGGAGTTTATCCTCAGGTCGGGCGGGGCAGAAGTTGTCAGGGAATTCGCCGATAGCATCCACGTTTCATCAACTTCGCAGCCGATTTACATCAGCAATCCCATCGGCGACCTGGAAGTCACCGGCTGGGCTCGAAAAGAGGTGATTGTCCTGTCTACAATCGAGCTGTCGGCTGACTCACGCACCAAAGCCAGGGAGCAGGCTCAGCAGATTGCTTTGCAGGTGTGTCCAAAGGACGACGGGATCGGTGTTGAGCTGATCGTCCCCAATCTTACCGACCCCCAAACCAAGGTTGTCAACTGCGCTCTCGAAGTCAAAGCTCCCGAAAACAACCCGCTCGTATGCAGCAGTTCCTTTGGGAACGTATTGATACGTCGCATGCACAATGATGTAATGCTGACCACCAGCTATTCGCAGGTGGAAGTAAATGGTGTCGAAGGCCGTGTGGAGATTGTCAACGCCATGGGTAAAGTAGAGCTGTCACGCATCACGGGGCCGATCAAGGTGACAAATTCTTACAGTCCTATTGAAATATCGCGGAGCCACGGGGACATGGAGATTGAGAATTCTTTCTCGTCGATCGATCTCTCCCACTGTGACGGCAATGTAGTAATTCGCAATACTGGAGATGTTGACATTATGCGGCATTCCGGCACGATACAGATAGAAAACAAAAACGGGCAAGTTGAGGTAACGAAACTGGATGGTGATTTGACCATCAGGAACTCTTTTCAGTCGCTATCGATTGAAGACATCTTCGGATCTGCTGAGGTAAAAAACGCTAACGGCAACATCGAGGCAAAAAATGTCACCGGAGAATTCTCAGCCAACAGCAGCTTCGGACAGATTTATGGCGACCTGCTCTATGGGCCAATTCACCTTGCCAGTCATAACGGCAGCATTGACGTCACCCTAGCTGAGAAACTGACCGGACCCTCTACGATAGACGCCTCATCTGCAACCGTAAAGTTGTTCCTGTCGCCCCATTCGGACCTGCTGCTTACGGCCACCGCCATCGGGGGCGATATTCAGAGCTATTTCCCGGTGGAGATCGAGGAATCCGGCCTGACAAAGACTGCGGAACTCTCTTTGGGAAAGGCAAAAACCTCCTTGACTATCTCCGGCAGCAACTCCAACATCATCATCAGAAAAGCAGAGTAATATCGTTTATTAGTTGTCGTAAGTCATATTGCGTCATGCTTCGACTCTTCCTGATAGTCCGCCAAAGGCGGATGGACGGCTCATACCGATTGGACATCAAAGATTAAACTTCAAATAGCTTGCCTGTCATTCCTGTGAAAGCAGGAATCTAAGGATTCACTGGATTCCCGCATGCGCAGGAATGACTATCTTTTTGGGTTATACTTCACCTTTGATAGCAACTTGGTATCAGGATGACATAAGCTGAAAACTCATTCTTTCGAGCGCCAAGTCACCCCTCCGGGGTCGGACCTGGACGGCCTGAGTAGAGTCGAAGGGTGGTGACATAAAGCCTTATTCCTACGCCGGTCTCCTATTCACATCATGACAACTCAAAAATCATACAACTACCGCGAAATAAAATGTGAGCTTGTAGGGATTGAGTAACACTCGCACCCCAAGGCCGTTAGGATGGAGCAGGGGATTCCTGTTCAATGTCGCCCAGCTTCTTCTTAAGCCTGTTCTCTATGTCGATGATGTGGGTGTCATCGTGATAAACGGCCGTCTTGAAAGTGGTCAATCTGGTCAGTTCCTCCACGACCGACTGAATCGTGTTGACCCCGTTGATAATGACCTGCATGGCCTTGGCTATGGAGCCTTCCTGATCGATTACGTCGCCTTTTTGCAGAGCCAGTTCCACAAGCTGAGCGCGACCGAGAATTGTACCCACGGCATTGTTGACGTAGTGGTTAAACGTGGCTGAAATCGTCTTGAGGGTGTCAAGAGCGGCTTTGTCAAGCTTGGCCAGGGCAAGGTGCTGCTGCATCTGGCGGTTTTCCCGCAACAGGCTCTCGACAGTGCCGTACTGTTGGTACAGCATACAGTTGGCTTCAATCAGAAGATCACTTTGTGACCCAACGTCAATTTCGAGGAACTTTGCTTCATTCAGTGTCTCGCCAAGGTGCTTTTCCTCAATCTGCTTCAACATCTCCGGTTGTAGTTTCAGATTGGCTGCCAGGTTCTCCTTCCTCTCCAGCGCGAACGGGAACGCTGCCCGGATCGGAAATACGGTAAAGTGCGCGATTGTGTCGGCCAGTGCGACCATTTGAGGCAGACGAAGGTCGGATGCGGTATTCCCCGTTTCAAAATTACTGTGATGCCGCCCGATGGCTTCACATATAATGACCGGCAGATTCCACTGTTCAAGAAGGAACTGCGCCACCTGAGCGTGGTTCTTTCCCCAAACCTTCTCTTCGAGTTCAACAACCTTCTCTCCCGACTCGGCTTGCTCCCAGATCCGATTGAATTCTTCGGGGAAGGATTTCTCCAGTATCAGCAGGCCGATGTCGTGCAGAAGCCCGGAGACAAAGGCCTCCTCGGCTGAAGCATGTCCGGCGGCTTCGGCAATCATTCTGGCTCCCACCGCCACCTCGAGAGAATGCCTCCAGAACCGCAAACGGTCCATTGACGTCTGCCACTTGCCGGTCAGATCATATATAGAAGTGGAAAGAGCCACCGCCGTGACGGCCCGGATGCCCAGGGTAACCACCGCCTGCCTTACCGAGATTATCTCTCTGCTGACCCCGTAATAGGGGGAGTTGACCACGCGCAGGATCTTGGTCGTCAGGGATGGGTCGCGCCTAAGGACGTCAGCCAAGTCCTGTGCCGACGAGTTTTCGTCCTTGGCTACCCGCAACACTTCCACCAGCGTTTGTGGCAGAGACGACAGTTCCTCGTGTTCGTCAATGATTCTTTGAAACAGATCAGTACTCATTTGATTGTATCCTATTATCCTCTAATCGGCCAGAAGGGGCGGCAAGTTTAGGGTTTTCAAGCCGTTAATGGCTCAGTTTGGACTGCAAACGAAGCAACCTCTTGTGCAGAAGCTGGCATTGTTTTCGACTTTGGGGAGCCAATTTATCCGCTTTTTTGGCATACTGATAAGCCGTCTCAATATCTTTAATTCTATGTTCGTAGTACTTAGCCAGTTCCACATTGGCCCAGAAGCCTTCTTTCGAGGAGGCACAAGACAGCCGTTCCCACAGCGCTACCGCCTTTTTATATGCCCCAATTCTTTTGAATGCCTGGGCGTGAAACAGGAGGACATCGCCAGCCGTTGGTTTGTCTCCCAGAGCATCAATGCGGCGGTACAGGTCGATGACGCGGTGGTTTTGCTTGCGCCACCCATATATCCGCGACAGAGAATACAAGTCATCGATCGTTTTGAGTATCCCTCCCTTGCTTTGAAAAGCGCGGGCCAAGTAGGCCGCTAAAAAGTACAAAGAAACGATATCGAGTCTATTGTGTTCGAGGATCGTGCTCATCAGATCCGGATCCTGCTCGGAGAGCCAGTCAAAGTAGACTGAGGGAATCAGGTAGCCGGGGATATCGCCGTCGCGCTTCAAACCAAACAGTTCTTTTTCGACATTGACCAGCCGGCAGTCCCCAAGCCGCCGTCGAAACAGGCGCCGGACGGGATGCAGAAGGTCAAGGTGGCGGTCCATATCAAGCTCCCGCGCCACGCGATTGATAATCATGCGGTCGCGCAGTAGGGGGAGATCAAAGGCGGCGCCGTTATAGCTGACAATCACCTTGCTGTCGTCGAACTCACTCAACAGCGCTTCCAGCATGGCTGCCTCGTCCGAGTAGTCCGGGATAAGGTACTGGCGCACCTCAAACCCATCCGCAACGATCGAGCCGCACCCAATCAGAAAGGCTACCGCTCCGGCTCCACCGAGGCCGGTTGTTTCTGCGTCAATAAACAGCAGGGAAGCGGGCTTAATACAGCCGGGTTCATCCTCCCGTGTAAAAGCTGAGACAGGAAAGGCGCCATCGCCCGGAATATCCCCAAGCGTCAAATGACCATAGGAATGACTACGCGAATAGTGCGTCTTTACCAGACAGAAGCTGCCGGCCCGACCCGAAACAATCCTCCCGCCAACGGCCTTTGCCATCTGCCGGTAGCGGACCGGTACGCCCTGGGCAACAGGCGTTGGCCTGTCGCCGAGTATGGCGCCCTGAAAGCGATTGAGTTTGCTGTGCAGACTGTTACCGGGCATCTTGTGCAGAGCTTCGAGCTGACTCTATCTTCAAAAGGTTCATCCGGTCAGTCTCGCGGTCGATCAACAACTGGTGGTAACCGCAGTTGTCCTGGGGGTCGGCTTTGATTACTGCCACTGCGGCGTGGGCGCGCCGGTCGACGTCAGGCGACTCCGTCTGGGTCATTAGCAGTTCAATAGCTTCGTCAGAGCCGAATTGGCCGAGGATATAGCAGCCAAGATCGCCGACAAAGCCGTTTTCCGACTCGATAGAATCGGCCAGAACTGCCATCACATTAGCCGTGTCCATCTTGAGCAGGGCTTCTGCCGCCGCCAGCCGGGCGCCATAGAACTCGTCTCCAAGGGCATGCACAAGTTGCTCAATCGAGTTTTCAACGGTCAGTTTGCCGCACGTGACCACCGCCGCTTTTCTCACCTGGCCGATAGGATCACGCAGAGCGATGACTGCCGCCTCGTCAGCCCGCCGGTCGCCGATTTTGCCCAGAGCGCCCACTGCTTCATCTCGGACCTGCCAGCGCGAGTGACCAGTCACACCTATGAGCGGATCAACCGCGGCGGTATCAGCGATGTCCCCCAGCGCACAGCAAACTCTCTGCACCACCAGGCCATTGGGGCGCTTCAGCGCCGTGACAAGGTATGGCACGGCGGGCGAACCAATTTTCTTTAATATCTCAATAATAGTTAAGCGTTCACGGGCCGATTTAGTGGTAAACTTGTCCACCAGAATCGGCACCGCGTCAGCGCCGATCGCCGCAATCGAATCCTTGGCCGGCTCTACCATGTCGCGATACTTTACCTCTCCCGAGGAGGCAATAACAAACAGCGAATCAACCTTACGCTTCAGCTCCGTATCAGCGGCAGCATGGCTGCACGTCATTACCAATAATAGCAGATACCAGGCGGTAGCGGGAATCACATATTTGCAGTTCATTGCTTTTCTTCCAAACTATCGGGCGGGGTCAGCTCTATATCCATCCCCCCTCCCCATTTCGAGGCGGTCCGCCAATAGAAGTTGTCGCGGCCGTTGCCGCTGTACTGATCACTGCCCCCTAAATCGATAAGCAAGCCGATGGAACCAAAATCCCGGCGAGGGTTGCCGTATCCCTGTGAATTCTTTGGATTCTTTATGAAGTAGCGGTCGTCCCCCTCGTTGTCAATTAGCACTCCAACACCATTGGCCGAACCGGCCCCCTGCGACAGATCGTAGGCGGTGTAGGTATCATCGCCGTGGCGATCAAGCAGGACAGCACATGAATAATCATGACCGCAGCCGTGCATCAATCCCTTACCGAAATAGACATCCGAGCCATAGTCGTCAATGAGGATGCCTAACGCCATGTGGGTGGCCGAGCCCTGGGCATATTGAAACGATTGGTAGTTGTCGTTGCCGGATGAATCATAGATAAGCCCCAGTGACCACCAGTAGCTTGCCCCCTGGCCAAAAATGTCTGAGTAATAGCTATCGTTTCCCTTTAGGTCAATAATGGCGCCGATCCCGCCCGACATCCAGGGCCGCAAACCATAACCGAATCCCTGGGAGAGCGAAAGATAGTGGTCTTCATAGCGCAGGATATCTTTGTACTTGCCGCCGGCGTAGTAACTATCGGAGCCATCCGTGTCGTAGATCAAGCCGATACCCTCGACAAAACCGAATCCCTGACAGTAGACGGCACCGTTGTAAATGTCCCGGCCGGCCTCATCAATCAACATCCCGATGCCGAACGTACCAGCTCCCTGGACATGGGTGTCACCGTCATAGCGGTCATCCCCGGAAGCATCGTAGAGCAACCCAAACCCAAAATAACCGGAACCTAAACCGAACGATTCGGTGTCATAGCGGTCATCACCTTCAAGGTCCACAAGCAGCCCCACCGAAAAACAGCCGGAACCAAGGGCAAAATCGGTATTCGCTCGGTATCTGTCATCGCCGCCCAAGTCAATGATTATCACGCCATGCGGTTTGTCGGGATCGTAGCTCAGGTCGTAGACGTCATCACCGCCGAAATCGAAAATAAACCGGTAGTCGCCGCTGTAATAATCGTTGCTGGGTCCGCCGATTTTCCATCCGCTCTGCTTGCCTAGATACGATTCAAGGTCAGCGTTATCCGGAAGGTACCCTGTTCCCTCAACTATTTTTTTTGCGGAGACCTCCCCCGCCTTCAGGCTTTGCCTGAGGTTATTGACTTCAAGCATTAGCTGGCGAAGGCAGTCAATACCGGCAGCAACGATCGGGTCCTTGTCAATCTTTGCTCCAAACTCAACAAACTGCTCGGAGTAACCCTCTTCGACCTTTTCCAGCGAGTCGATTGCCTCCACCGAGAGGAACTCCTCCTCCTCGCTTATTACGATCAGTTCCTTGAATTCGTCCTTCAGGAATCGGCGCTGCTCGGGGCTGAGAAGAGCCAGCGATTTCTCGGACGACTTGGGGAAAACGACGTCAAGGTACATAGCGGCCTTGGTCAAAAGCTGATTGAAGGCAACATCGGTATAGTACAGATTGTAGGCACGCTGGATTTCGGCAATATCCGGCTGATATGGGCGGGAACGTCGGCTCTGACCGTCAACGGCAAGGTCCTGAAAAAGAATCCCGGCAATAATCTCCGGCTGAGCCACAACGTGGCTGTTTTTCAAGGCGGCCACATAGTCAATCATGCCCAGCGGCTTTTGCATCAAATCGGCCACCAGTTTCAGGCGGAACGAGTCAGGTTCGGTATAGTCCGGGCGGAAACTGATGTCATCAGGCTTCAGACCCAGATACTCGGTTAGGTGCTTCAACCCAAACTGCTCCGACGGCAGCGAGGGCGGCGCTGCTTGTTCCTGACCAGTAGATCGAGCAGCTAGCAGCAACAGCAGCAAGAGCAAAAGTGATAGACACCTATGTCTCATTAGCAAAAAGATAAGGTGACCAAAAAGCCGGAAGCAACAACAATCAAAGTCGGGTTTTTTGCCACTTTCGGCGGCTGTAGGACACCGGCCTGTGCATCCGCCCTGCCTCGCGCCGAAAGCAACAGGCCCAAGAGGGGCTTGGCGGCGTTTACAAAACCGGCTGGATTGCATATATTGTAACATGACGATTATTCGAAGGACGCATGATGCGTGAAGAAGGATTACTGTGCTGGAACTGTGGCCGAACGACTGGAATTGAAGGCGGCGTGGCGCGGTCGGACAGTTGCCCGCACTGCTTGGCCGATTTGCGCTGCTGTCGGGGGTGCCGCTTTTTTGACCCGCTCAGACGATTTCAGTGTCGGGAGCATATCGAGACCAATATCCCCAACAAAGAGAAAGCAAATTTCTGCGACTTTTTCCAGATGCGCAACGTTATCAAACGCCCGGGCGGCATAAGCACCCAGACCGACCCCAAAGACGAGCGCAAAAAACGCTTCGACGACTTGTTTGACGATTGAGGCCTGAAAACGGGGGATCATCGCCAGCAGCAAACGTCGGGTTTCTTGCTCCACGATGTTGTGTCGAGAACTCGACCTGCAAGGCTGCTCAGAAAAAAGGCAGGACCGCCAGGACCCTGCCTTAGTAAGCTATTGGCATGGATCAACACACCGGTGTTACGTACATGGCGGCGGTGCCGGGCCACCAAAGAACAAGTAGTCAACCAGGTAGGTCAAGTCAGCTACATTAATCGCACCACTACCGTCAATATCACCCTCTTCAAAGCACGGAGGCGCCGGACCGTCAAAGAACAGGTAGTTGACCAGATAGATCAGGTCAGCGACGTTGATCGAACCATTTCCGTCAGCATCACCCCGATTGTAGCAGCAGGGTCCACCCTCTTCCGGGCACATGTAGGCATCGAACAGGAAGTTCACGTCAAGACCCCAGCCGGAGAGCATGTCAACCCAGTTACCGCCGCCTGTGTCAGATGACGAGCGACCAACACCATCGGTGCCGTCGGATGACAGGCAGGACTCGTACTCCACACCGGGAGTACCACTGGACGAGAAGGCAATATGGAAATCACTGGTGAACACCAGGTTGAAAGACGAGAAGTCGGCCGTTGACCAAAACGGGAAGGCCGGGTATGAACCTGCAGGCAAGGTTACCGAGGCAACCAGAGCCCCCGGTAGGCCGAAGCCGTCATCGTCATAGACGGTTACGTAAACGTCGTCATTACCAAAGGAGCCGTCTCCAGGATCATAGATAGCTACATTCACAAACATGAGGGTATCCGGGCCACCCACATTGAAGCGCTGGGCAAAGGCTTCATCACCTTCGGTAGGATGCGGGGCCTTCCAGTGATAGGCTACGTTCGTGTAATAAAACAGAAAGTAGCAATCGGTACAAGGCCATCCTCCACAGCAGCGCTCATTGAGGATGAAGAAGGAAACATCAATTCCCCAGTCATTCAACATCGTCCCCCACATGCCGCTCTGGTACTCGCTCGCCCGCTCCTCCTGTGAGGACGAGCCGGTAGCATCGTCGGAGACAATTGCCAGGGTATCGCCGGGACCGCTCTGCAGAATTGTCCACCCCAAGTGACTCTCCTCACCGTCAGAGAAGACCCACTGGCCGGCAGAAAAGTCAGCCGACACCCAACCGAGACCACTGGTCGGGAGGCTGGCGTTTGGAATATCCACCGAGTCGAGCTTGTTACCCGGGAATCCGAAGCCGTCGTCATCCCAAAGGTAACACCGCATATCAGGTGTACCGGTCATCATGTCGCCGTTCATCAGATAGTAAGCGACCATCAATGTGCATTCATAGCAGGCATCGGCCGTGAACCGCATGTTAAACAGGTCGCTGCCATAGGCATCCGGAATAGTCCAGTAGTTGGAGGGGATGCCATTGGTGTAATCCTGGACATCGCAGAAGTATTGAGGAGGGGCAGGCGCCTGAGTGCCCGGGGGCAATTCCTTCCGCGCAGATTCAGGTTTCTTAAAGGTGGGTTGTTTGGGCATGATAGGTGCCAGAGACCCAAACTTAGGAGCATCGGGGTTGATTTTGACTACCTCATTGAGAACACGCTTGGATACCTCGGACCCAGCCGAGGTTGCAGGAACGCTCACCAAGAGAACCCCAACCACCGATAGAAAAAGGACTACAGAAAACTTTCCTGTCTTCATCATGGTGATCCTCCCAGTGACAGGTTACGATTTTTCTTCGATATCATGCTGCGTACACATTAATTATATCACTTCCGGAGTTGAATGTCAAGCGAAAAATTTGGGCTGAAGCCCGTTCGGGGGGAATACTTTCAAAATCTGCATATTGCTTGCGCCTCTCGGAAACCGTGGCCAAGCCATAAATCATTTGTTAGCTATCTCAGGTAAGCAATATATTATATGCAAACTGATTTGGAGGACCCATGAAACAGATCATAAGAACCGACAACGCTCCCGCCGCTATCGGCCCGTACTCGCAAGCCGTGAAAGCGCCATGCGCCACGATGCTGTTTTGCTCCGGGCAGATCGCACTCGATCCGAAGACGATGGAAGTTGTCGGAACAACTACGCGTGAACAGACCAAACAGGTGATGGACAACCTCGGCGCCGTTCTCAAAGAGGCTGGAGTAGATTTTTCCAACGTGGTCAAAACAACAATCTTTCTGGCCGACATGAGCGACTTTATGGCCATCAATGAAGTCTATGCTGCCTACTTCGACGATAATCCACCAGCTCGTGCCGCTGTGCAGGTGGCCCGCCTGCCAAAAGATGTCAGAGTAGAGATCGAAGCCATCGCCGTTCTATAAGCGCCGAGCTTGACTTAGATCAAATTTGAGCTGGCGCATAGGGCACAAATTGTTTCACGGGTGGGCCATCGGCCGTTACACTGCACGCTTTGATAAGACTGGTTGTCTGGAGGCGTAGTGGCCGAAAACAAATCAACCCATCGGGGTTTTCTGGAGGACCTTCTTCACCCAATTCGCCAAAGGCAAACAACTGTGCCAGGCTGTTTCACTACAGTTTAGCTTGACACCGTCCAAATGACGGCACATATATCATCGTAACAACAGTATGTTATCATGAAACCAGTGAATACTGTTGTCCTGATGGGTATGGTCCCGGGAGCCCTTTACTGTGTGGTGGCTTTGCGCTGTTTTTTTGATACCGAGGACCAAAGGTGAAGTTATCTTCCGCGAGTGAGTCTTGAGATTTGCCGCCGGGAACGAAATAGTGGTCAAAAAGATATGTCGCAGATACGAGCTTCCAGATTGAGCCAGCAGCCGCGCAAACATCCCAGGGGATGGTTGACTGGCACCCTGCCGTACGGCACGTTGCAGAGGAAAATCGTCCTGTGGGGGGTAGTACCGCTGGTGATACTGATTGTCCTTTACTGGCTTACCGACAACGCCATTATGATGGCGATAACCCGTCACGGCAGCGAATTCCCTCTGCCCGATTTCACCGGCCAGCGACTGATTGAAGCCCAGATCGAACTGGACGACCTGGATTTGGAGCACGAAGCCGCCTCGTACGAGTATTCTCCCGGCAAAGAGAAGGGAATCATATTAAATCAATTTCCCGTCGCCGGAACCAAAGTGAAACCGGGGCGCACGATCAAATTCGTTCTTTCGCTGGGGCAGAAGTTAATCCCGATCCCCGACCTGAGCGGCAAATCGGTACGGCAAGCGATGCTCGACCTGGAAACAGCCGGTCTGATTCTGGGTGAGATAGCCTGGGCCTTTTCCGACACCCTGCCGGAACGAGTGGTGGTCTTTTCGTACCCGGCCACCGGAATGGAGATTCCCCTCGGCTCACCGGTCAACCTAATGGTCAACCGCGGGCGAGCGTCAAATTTTACTTATATGCCGAAAGTGATCGGTCTGACTATCGACGAGGCAAAAAAGCGCCTTGAGGATAAGTCGCTCAAAGTTGGTATTGTCACCTATCGCACCGATGAAAACTATCTGCCGGAGACGGTCCTGGAGCAGTCGGAACCGGAAGGGTCGGAACTGGACGTCGGCACGGAGATTGACTTAGTAGTGAGCTCGACGGAGTAGGAGCTTGTCTCAGTGCTTAAGAAGACGTGAGACCAGACTAAATCCCATCGAATCGAGTAAGGTCATTCGAGTAAAGCAAAAGCAGCCAGTGCGGTCGATTAATTCTCTTGCCATTTTTTTCGATTCTGTTATAATTGAAAGCTTTGGGATTTTCCTTCAGGGACATTTTGGCAGGTATGCGCCTGTCTTTTTTGCCTGAGGGATTGTAAGAAATTGGCTATGCAATGCAGGTTTGATGTAGTTTAGAAGTGTGTAAGCTTAGATGTTTGCTAATTTGAGCGACAAGCTGGATTCGGTTTTCAAAAAGCTTCGCGGCGCCGGCAAGCTGACCGAGAAGAATATCAAAGACTCCATGCACGAGGTCCGCCAGGCCCTGCTGGAAGCCGACGTCAACTACAAGGTGGCCCGCGACTTTGTCAAGGCTGTCCAGGAAAAAGCCATCGGCGAGAAGGTCTTGCAGTCGATCGAGCCGGGCCAGCAGGTGGTCAAAATCGTCCGCGACGAGCTAGTCAAGCTTCTCGGCGGTAAAGCCGAGCCTCTGGCCCCAATAGACAAGTCTCCCACCATCTATATGGTCTGTGGCCTTCAGGGTTCGGGCAAAACCTCTCTCTGCGGCAAGCTGGCTCTGATGACCAAACGGAAAAACAAAAAGCCACTTATGGTGGCGGCCGACATCTATCGGCCGGCCGCGATCAAACAGCTCAAGGTGCTGGCCGATTCAATTGCCGTCGAGCACTTTTCCCTTGAGGGCAAAAAGCCGCCGGAAATCTGCCGCGAGGCCGTCAAATATGCCCAGAAGAATTTTATTGACCTGGTCATTCTTGACACCGCCGGCCGCCTGCACATCGATGACAAAATGATGGCCGAACTGGAAGCGATAAAATCGCTTTTATATCCAGATGAGGTGCTTCTGGTAGCCGACAGCATGACTGGTCAGGACGCCGTTAACATGTCCGAGCAGTTTCACCGGAGGCTCAGTATCACCGGCGTTGTCCTGTCCAAGTTGGACGGTGATGCCCGCGGCGGGGCGGCGTTGTCTATGCGCGCGGTGACCGGCTGCCCGATCAAGCTGGCCTCGACCGGCGAGAAACTGGCCGACCTGGAGCCGTTCCATCCCGACCGCATGGCTTCCCGCATCTTGGGTATGGGCGATATTGTCTCGCTCGTGGAAAAAGCTCAGGAAACGATCGACATAGAAGAAGCTGAAAAGATGCAGGAAAAGCTGCTCAAGGCACAGTTCGATTTCGAAGATTTCCTGCAGCAGATGGACCAGCTCAAAAGAATGGGGCCGCTGGAGTCGATATTAAAGATGATACCCGGCGTGGGCAAGGCGCTCAAGGGTATCACGGTCGATGAGAAAGACACGGAACGGATGATGGCAATTATCAAGTCCATGACCATTGAGGAGCGACGCCATCCGAGCCTTATTGACGGCTCGCGTAAACGACGGATAGCCGGCGGCTCGGGCAACTCGGTGCAGGCGGTCAATCAACTGCTGAAGCAGTTCTTTGCCATGCAAAAAATATTTCATAATATGAACAAGGGTAAATTCAAGGGCATCCCCAAGAGGATGATCCCGTTTTCATAACCGTTACGGATGGAGGACTCGTTTATTGCCAGTACACATACGACTTCGTCGGATGGGCGCCAAGAAACGTCCCTTTTATCGGATTGTTGCGGCAGACTCGCGCCGCGCCCGTGAGGGGAGCTTTCTGGAAATCCTCGGCACCTACAACCCAATTGCCAAACCGGCTGAGTTAAAGGTGTTTGAAGAGAGAGTAACCAAATGGCTCGACCGAGGGGCAATACCGAGCAATACTGTCGGCTCCCTCTTGACCCAGATTGGCTTTACAGAGAAGTATCACAAAGCGAAAAAAGGTGAGGATACATCCGAGATAGGCCTGAAGGCCACGATTCGAGAACGCCCCAAAAAGACAAGGAAAATGAAAAAAGCGGCCATGGCTGGCCCCGAAGAAGCTTCGGCCGAGCAGGCCAAGACTACGGAGCTGACTGAGACTGCTGACTAATCTGAGTGACACCACTTCCGACCGTGCACTGCACTGCTTGAGACAATCAGGTTTTGCAGGACACTTGATGAAAGCACTGTTTCTGAAACGAAAACGACAAACAGAAAGGAATGTTGAGATGAAGGAGTTTATCGAGTCTATCGTGAGGGCGCTGGTTGATAACCCTGATCAGGTAGAGGTGGTTGAAGTTGTTGGAAGCCGGACCACGGTCTACGAACTGCACGTTGCTCAGGGTGACCTGGGTAAAGTGATCGGAAAAAACGGCCAGACGGCGAAATCGATTCGGATATTGTTGTCAGCCGCCGCCGCTCGCAAGGGCAAAAGGGCGGTTCTCGAGATTCTCGAATAGCCGGTGCCGTCCGAGGCGTTTGTTATAGTAGGTAAACTGGGACGGCCCCGCGGGCTGGCGGGAGAGATTTATGTCACCCCGGAAACGGATTTCCCCCAGCGTTTCATCGGCTTGAAGGAAATCTACGTCAGGGACCGCAACCACTGGGAAAAACGTAGCCTCATCTCCTCCCGGCTGATCTCGGGACGTCCGGTCCTGCTTTTTGAGGACATCACGACCCCGGAGGAGGCCTCTCGGTTAACGAACAGGGATTTGGCCGTTCCAAGGAACCAGGCTGTAGTTCTTCCCGATGACACTTACTATATTTTCGACCTTATAGGTTGTGAAGTGCTGGAGGAAGATACAGATCGCCTCATCGGGCAAGTGGTCGATGTTGAGCGGTATCCAGTCAACGATGTGTACGTTATAAAAAGTGCCTCTGGAGAGATGCTGCGCTGCCCGGCTGTGAAACAGTTTATCAGAAAGGTGGATATCCAAGGACGGAAAATCAGCGTTCTCACAGCCGGGCTGCTCAAAGAAGAAAAGACCTGAACTGGTCTGATCGATGAAATTTGAAGTTGTTACGCTTTTCCCGAATTATTTCAGCCTGTCTCTGCGGCAGTCTCTGCTGGGAAAGGCACTGGAAAAAAGGTTCTTTGAAATCGACATCATCAATCCCCGTGACTTTGCCACTGACCGGCATCACACGGTCGACGACACCCCCTTTGGCGGAGGCGGCGGGATGGTCTTAAAGATTGAACCGCTCGATCACTGTTTGCAGGCGCTTGGATATAGTCGCCGAAACAGAGGCTCCTCAGCGGCTGACAGGGAAAGAATCATCCTCACGTCGGCAGCGGGAGTCAGATTCGATCAACAGATGGCCGTCAGGTATTCTCTCTGCGACCGCTTGACTATCATCTGCGGCCACTACCTCGGTGTTGACGAAAGGCTTCTCGTGTTGTACGACCTGGACGAGGTCTCTATCGGCGACTTTGTCCTGACCGGCGGCGAACCGGCGGCGGTGGTTATTATCGATGCGGTGGCAAGGTTGATACCGAAGGTGCTCGGCAATTTTGAGTCGGCGCTGGGTGACTCGTATATGGACCGGATACTCGGGGCGCCCTGCTATACGAAGCCCGCCGTATACGAAGGATTAGAAGTTCCCCCGGCACTGGTGTCGGGCAACCACAAGGAGATTGAAAAACATCGGCGTTCAGAGGCGATCAAAAAGTGCCTCAAGAATCGCCCTGACCTGTTAAAGATGGTGGAATTGACTGAGGAAGAGATAAAACAGATAAAACAACTTGACCCAACTATTGATGTTGATTGAACCTGAAAGGAACAGACGATGAAACGCATAGCCCAGATTGAAAAGAGCTATATGCGGGATGATTACCCCGAGTTCAGTTCGGGTGATACGCTGCGCGTATATGTGAAGATCAAAGAAGGAGACAAAGAGAGAATACAGGTCTTTCAAGGGACGGTGATCAGCCGCCGGGGAAGCGGCACCGGCGCCAGCTTTACAGTTCGCAAGATATCTTCTGGCATTGGCGTGGAGCGCATATTCCCCCTCCATTCTCCGAACATTGACAAGATCGAAAAGGTCCGCTCCGGTTCGGTTAGGCGTAAGAAGCTGTACTACCTGAGGGGCCTCACCGGCAAGTCGGCCCGCATCAAAGAGGAGTTCGCCGAGACGACCAAAACCAACGCCCCCCAGCACGAGACAAAAGGCACCAAAGAGGAACCGCCTGCCGAATAGGCAAATTCATAGATAGGGTGGATATCCACAGGCTATCTCAAAAGCCTCGCAAGTCAAGTTCCAAACGGGACCTGATGGGGAGAATGGGCTTCTCATTTCGCTTCTTTCTATTAGATACCCAACCCGGAATCCTCAGGATCTGCCCATTGACTGTTCGCAGGGGATGAAGGTGGCTCAAAGGGACCATCGCATAAGGGTAATCTTCATTCTACTGTTCGGTGTCGCCATGGCTTATGTTGAGGCGATGGCGGTAGTGTACCTGAGGGAGTTGCTATATCCTGAAGGATTCTCGTTCCCGTTGAAACTTACGCCTCTCAATCTTTTTGCGATGGAACTTTTCCGCGAACTGGCGTCAATCGTAATGTTGGTGGTGGTTGCCGCTATCGCCGGCAAGAAGTTCTGGGAACGGTTCGGACATTTCATCATACTTTTTGGAACTTGGGACATATTCTACTACGTCTGGCTAAAAATTACTATCAACTGGCCTTCTTCGCTTTTTGATTGGGATATCCTCTTTCTAATTCCAATCCCATGGATTGGGCCGGTGATCGCACCCGTTCTGGTGGCGCTTTTGATGGTCATTATCGGGCTTTCAATAACCAGCCTGTTCGCCCGAGGATACACATTCAGACCGACCACCGTTACCTGGGTACTCTCCGTGGTTGGAACGACAGCGTTGCTGTTCTCCTTTATGCGGGATACAGGCGCAACGCTCTATCAACAGATGCCCCAGCCTTACATGTACGGTTTTCTTATCATGGGCCTGCTGTTGAATCTCATCGCCTATCTCCTCTCGTACCGGAAGACAATCGCGGCCTTAACTTCGTGAGGCTTGCTGCTCAGGCTGGATGGCAGGATCGCAGGGATTTTGCCCTACCTCAATTACGAATCCTTGTGAGACTTCACTTCTCTCATTTTCATGATATTGAACTCCTCGGACTTTCCCTTGGGAATGCTCAGGGATTTCCATCCGCTGCCTGCAAAATGCTTACCGAGAAACACAATTTGTCCCACGTGGTAGGCGTAATGCGTAAGCTGACGATTGATGGCCTGTATGACAGAGTGAGGTTCGCTGCGAATGAGAACTGTTCTGCTCAGGTCGGCGGCTTTGAGCGGCTCCAACGCCTCAAAGAGACATCTCAAGCCAGCCTCCCAGCGCTGCATGAGACCGGATCTTGTGTCTCCTATTTCAATGACAAATTCCGAGTCTCGATGTCGGTCCGGTTTCTCCCCGTCGCTGGTGAGAAAATCCGTCCACCGCGACCGCAAGTTGCCAGCTATATGTTTCATAATTGTTGCGACACTGTTGGATTCATCGTCAAGCGCGAAGAAAAAGTACTCGTCTGCAACCTGAGCCAAAGCCTTCTCGGCAAGCTCCTTAAGCTTTCGAAACTGATGAAAGGTATCTTCCAAATAATGTCCCGATGGCATAGTTTCTACCTTTTCTTCTCTGATTACGGACTAGTGCAGACTCCCTCAAATAGGAGCACACCCTATGATTACGGAGAATAAGCTCTTGACATCCCACTATCAAGCGGCTTCTACAGAACTCCATCTAAGGCAAAGGTGCGAATTACTGCTGGGTTTGTCAATATGGAAGGTGCACCCCAGGCACAGGAGATACCCCTACGAGTCCGCCCGCGCTATGCGCATCGGTTGCCGCCGCCAGTAGGTCAGCGAACGCCAGAGCCATTCCGCCGGTCCGAAACGAAAATACTTTAACCAGATCGGGCTGACGTACAATTGCAGGATCCAAATACCGAGGACGAATCCCATCAGACCGAAACGTTCAATCCGACCAAACAATCCCAGACCGTAACCGTAAAAGATCGTCGTGCAAATAAGGGTTTGCATCAGGTAGTTGGTAAAAGCCATTCGTCCGACAGCGGCAAGGCGTCGTGTGAGCCAGGTGAAAAGAGCGGCCTTGCAGACGGCCATTACAACTCCAACATGCGCCAGGGCGACCAGAATGCTCCCGATATAGTTAAAATGGTTGCCGATCTTGAACCGGTAGACAAAGTCGAAATTATGCTCGATCAGAGAGCCTGCACCGTAGCCGCAGAGGGGCAGACCGATCCCATAACCCACGATGATACAAATAACATAAAACCTTATTGACCGTTTCCCGGAGAAAACGCCGAGCTTCATTAGTCCCATCCCTAACAGCATCAGGCCAATTGCACGCCAGAATATCATGAACGGCAATGCCTGTGTCTGCATCATCAAGCTTTCGGGGATGCGATGGGCAAGTATTTCCGAGAAACTGCTTTGGTAGACTTCTATCTCTTCAGCAATCTCTTCCGGGGAAGGATCGAAGGCCGTGCTTATCTCTTTCCAGGCTTTGCTCATGCCTTGCTGAGGCGGGGTAAGAGTCTCACCGGCCGCCAGGGCAGTTTCCGCTGCCGTGGCTTCATGCCTGAGCATGTTAAACATGGTTCCGGAGCCAACTTGCACCGAGACACCGATAACAAGAAGGAGCAGACCAAGAATAATCAGCAGCTTGGCCGAACGGCGGCGCAGCAGATACAGAAAAAGCCCGCAAACCGCATAGGCGTGGAGTATGTCGCCATACCAGAGAAAGTAGCTATGAGCCAGACCAAAAAACAACAGCCACAGAATTCGCCGGTAGTAAATTCCTCCAAATGACTTTCCAACTGACTCGGCTCGGTTGTACATCAGTATCAGCCCGGCCCCGAAAAGCATTGAGAAAACGGCCATCATTTTCTCAAAGAAAAGAATAGAATTCACTTTCCATGTCAGCAGGTTGATTCCCGTAAAACCACCCGCGACCGTCGGATTGAAAATAATCGCACTCGGCAGCGCAAAGAAATCGATGTTTATCACCAAAATACCCAGCACAGCAACCCCTCGCAACACATCTACCGCGGCAATGCGCTCGGCGGCTACGACGGGACCAAGGGGTGGTGACTCTGGCTTGCCAGCCTTCTGCTTATCGCTGTCAGACCGGCCTGCTGGTAGGGCATCTTCGGATGTGGAGTTGTCAATCATTGCAAAGACTTACGGCGTGCAATCCAATATTGTTTCATTTATCTCTGTCTTGAAGTTCCGTAGAGCTACACGATTCAGGCTAAATGGCGCGAACACAGGGATCGTGTCCTACGGTTCCGAGCTCACTACAACGAAAGACTCAACTTAAAGAATTTTTTGTCCGAGAGAGCGCTGCCATCATATTTCGCAAAGTCATAGGAAAGGTCCAGATTCCTTACAAGCTGACTGAGAAATCGATTTTCAGAGCCGAGCTTTCCAAAAGTATCAAGCCAGGAGATGACACCTTGCAGTCTAAACCCAAGTCCGTAAGTATCCACTTCTCTATAAGTCCCGGCACGGTAGTAAATGGTTCCAAAGAATCCAATCTCATAGCCTGTGTTTGTCATTTTATCAGGTCGGCTATACAAATACCTTTCGGTTTCCAAGACAAATCTCCAGGAAGACAGGACAGAATTACTTAGGTTTATAGCTGTATAGAGTGAAACTCCGGTTCTGCTTATTTGAGGAAGGGGATCAGCTTGGGAGGCATCAATGTAGGCTATATCGTCCCCAATGTTGGCTTGAACGTAGGCGAACGAGGGCGTCAAGTCGTAGTGGAAAAAATACTTGTCCGATTCTCTTAAGTAGATCTTGTGCGGAACAAGCTCGGAAAACGGCAATTCTGCTATGATGCCAAAGTCGTGCGCAGTCCCGCTGGCACTGCCAGCGCCCGATTCACTCCCTGATCCAAAGTCCGCCAGATGAGACTCAATTTTCTTATGGGTGTAGCCAACCCCAAGCCGCAAGAAGTATTCTATGCCGATACCAATCGAGTAGTAGTCGGCTTTGTCCCATGAGTCGAAATAGCCAAGGACTTCTGGAGAATTAGGCTCTGTTATTGCAAACCTGCCATAATCCATTTTCGTTCGTGAGTATGCCAGAGCAATACTCCAATTAAGCCTACGTTTGTGGCTCGGGCGCACTTGCCTCTCCGAGACGCCGACACTTATACCCCATGTCTTCAAGCGAAGATCGTCAGCCAACTCCGGCAACCATTTTGTGTTGTTGGGAAACGATACCCCGATTGTTTTGTTGAGATGAAACAATCCAAGGGCGCCCGGATTATGCAGCGCCGCCTGTTCGTCAACAAGGTTTACTATACAACCGCCCATTGCATTGGCGCGAGGTGAATTAGTTACAAGAAGAAAAAGCACTGCCGCATTACTTATATCACTTTCTTCCGAATGCGCCCGGTCAAATCCTGTCATGTTGGCCATGACACACAGGATGAAAACAACTGAAGTTTTGGAGTAGCGCATCATTTGAAAACCTCCATCCTGTTTTAGCTGTAACGCACAAATCTTTCTAAGCGAGCCATAACAACCCTATTTCTTGAACCGGATTACCCGGTCTGTGGTCATTGTTACAAGTCAATTCATCTGTTGTCAAGTCCGGACGACCGCAAGATGGTGAAAGTCGTATTGCCGTACTTTCTTCGCTGCTCAATCTCAAAACCGGCGAAATCGATTCTTGAGGTTTCGGACGTGTCGTGCTGGCAGATTATTATCCCATTTCTGCTCAGAATGTCGTGGTTTCTCAAAATCTGCAGCGTCTTGTCGATCAGCCCGACATATTGCGGTGGAGCGATCATAATGATATCGAAATGTTGTTTTTGAGAAGCTAAACGCTGAATAACTTTGAAGACATCATCGCAAAGGCATAGCAGGCAGTCATCGACATTCAGTTTTTCAGCCTGATGATTAATGGCGGCGGCAAGCCGCGCTTCGATTTCCACACCGACAGCTTCGCCAACACCGCGAGAAACGGCCTCAAACAGGTACGAGCCGATGCCGCTGAAGAGATCGAGATAACGGGCGGATTCAAGGTGCGGCATCAAAAAATCAAATATAGCCCGCCGAAGGCGGGTTAGCGGCGGACGCGTCACTCCGAGATTGGGAACGGCAATGACTTTCCCTTTCAGCTTCCCGGCGACGATGGTGAATTTGAAATCAGGTCGTTTTTTTGCGCACATAGGGATATGCAAGTTTTGAACACCGTCTTAATATAGGCAACCCCAAAAACTAATAAAAGCCCTTTCATGAGTCGACAATACATATGCACGAGAAATTTGTTGATAAAAAGTGGTTACACCACCAATTTAGACTGTGCGACGAAAAATGAATCTCAAAGTCGATCAGATATAACCCGACTTCGACCACATCGAACAGATGCTGGCCAATAAAGGATACAGGGCGGTCTGCGGCGTTGACGAGGTCGGACGAGGGCCACTGGCCGGACCGGTCGTGGCAGCCGCCGTTATCATACCACCCGGAGTAGAACTTGAAGGAGTCACCGATTCCAAGAAGCTGTCGTCGGTTCGCCGCGAAGAGTGGTTTGAAAAGATTGTCGAGCTGGGCCTGCCGTGTGCCGTTGGGATTATCAACAACGAGGGCATCGACAAGATGAATATCCTGAAAGCCTCGCTGATGGCCATGCGCAAGGCGGTGATGGATTTGAAACGGGCGCCTGACTTTGTTCTCGTCGACGGTGAGTATCCTATCCCAAAGATAGAACAACCACAGTTTGCCATAGTCAGCGGCGACCAACGCTGCCGATGTATAGGGGCCGCCTCAATCGTCGCCAAGGTCACCCGCGACCGTATTATGAACCGCTACCAGGCGCTATACCCCTCGTTTTCTTTCTCCCAGCACAAAGGCTACCCCACCCCGGCTCATCTGGAGGAACTGCGAGAGCATGGTCCGTGCGAGATTCACCGCAAGTCGTTTAAGCCGGTCGCTGACTTACTCAAGGAATATGCCCTCCTCTAATGATCGCCTCTACGACAAAGAGCGCAGAATGAAAACGGGGCAAACCTTTGAGCGACTGGCGGCTGCGTTTTTTGAGCAAAACGGCTTTGAGATTCTCCAGCGCAACTGGCGTACCGGACGCCGCGAGATTGATCTCATCGTGAAAAAAGGTGGTCTCATTGCCTTCGTAGAGGTCAAGTCGGCTTCGTCCAAGAAATACGGCCATCCGGCCAATCGCGTAGATGACAAAAAAGTTGCAAATTTAACCAAAGCGGCCCAGCAATACCTGATCGACAACAAGATTGAAAACTGTGACCTGCGCTTTGACGTGGTGACGTTTGTCAACGGCAAGCTGGAACACTTCCCCGACGCCTTCCCGGCCAAGGAGTAACTCACAGCTACAGGTACCCCACTCAATGAGACTGTCTTAAAAGTCCAAATCAATGGTGACGTCAGGCGCTTCTGCTTAACGCCTTCTCCATGTAAATATGTTTCGTATACTGCGTTGGAGCTGTCGGGCAGAGTCGCTCGACAGCTCCAGGTAACGAATCGTAAACCTTTTAAGATGATCTCCAACGGGCGAGTCTTTTGAAATTGCCTGACCTGTCGTTAAAACGGAAGATGTGAATTTCGTGCTTCCCTATGGTTTTGAGCACAGAAATGCCTTGAGCTTTCTTACCCTGCAATGTATCTTCAAAAAACACAGTTCGGCAAAGTGAACAAAGGACCACGCAATTTAATTCTGGACAGAATGCAGCAGACAATCCACATCTTCGTCAGTCAGAAACGGAATATCGAGCTCTTCCTGGTAAGCTTCGTTATGCTTTTTGCAGAGATCGCCTTAATCCGGTGGCTGTCGACCGAAGCACGAATCTTTGCCTACTTTAATAATCTCGTGCTGCTTTCCTGCTTCCTGGGCATTGGCCTTGGCTGCTACTTTTCCCAGCGCAAGGTTATTCTATCGATGACGGCAATCACGTTATCAGGTCTCGTTCTGATGATAAAGTTACCGATCGTCATAGAAGTTCAAGGCCATGAACTTCATCTCTTTAGAGATGTTCCGATGTTACTAAGCGCATTCACCGATTCTGTAATCTGGTATGAGCCCAGTGCAGGTTCGGTCTTCTTACTGACTGTGCTTGGAATGCTTTCAACGCTTGTGATATTTTTTGTAGTTTTGCTGATTTTTATCCCACTGGGACAGCTTCTCGGACGCTACTTGGATGAGCACAAGAATATTATTGCCGCTTATTCAATCAACGTTGCAGCGAGTATTGCAGGCATTTGGTGCTTTAGCGTCTTTTCCTTCGTTTACAGCCCACCGTGGAGTTGGTTTGCCCTTATTGCAGTCATTCTCTTATCCATGCTCGTATTTCAGCCTAAACGTTCTAAACTGAGCTACATCTCGATGACAGTGTTGTTACTAACCATAACTTCTGTAATTCTCATGCCGTCAGCCAAACCGGGGAGACTTAAGACCGTTTGGTCACCCTATCAGAAGCTGGAGGTGTACCCTCAGGTTTATCAGAATGTTGACATGCACAGGGGCTATCTGATAAACGTGAATAATGTTGGCTACATGTCGCTGCTGAACCTTTCTGACAGCTTCATCGGGTCATATCCGGGGGTGTTCAGTCTGTCTGAGCGGCAACTCTCCCAGTACGACATTCCCTACCTATTCAAGAAAGATGCCCGGGATGTGCTTATCCTTGGCGCTGGAGCCGGTAATGATGCCGCCGGGGCATTGCGACACGGTATAGAGGCAGTAGATGCTGTAGAGATTGACCCGGGGATCTACCTGCTTGGGTCTGAATACCATCCCGAACAACCATATTCCGACCCGAGGGTAAATGTTATAATAGATGACGCCCGGTCGTACCTTAAAAGGTCGACCAAAAGGTATGACATTATATCGTTCGGGCTGTTGGACGCCCATACCCTTTACTCTGCCTACAACAACACGCGCATCGATCATTACGTTTATACTCTCGAAAGCTTTCAGGAAGCGAAGGAGCTATTAATAGATGACGGGCTTGTTACGGTAGCTTTTGAAGCTCAAAGACCTTGGATAAAACGAAGATTGCACGATTTGCTCGTAAAGGCCTTTGGAGGTCCCCCCATAGTATTTACCTACCGGCACGGAAGATACGGCTGGGGGGGGACAATGTTCGTAACTGGTAATAACGTAAATGTTATCCATGACGCCGTCAAAAACGAACCTGTTCTCGATCGATTTATATCACAGCGCAGAGCGGACTTCTCTCGAGGCGTAACGGATGAAACCTCAGTTAAGTTGACAACTGATGACTGGCCATACCTCTACCTGGAAAAACCGCGTATTCCCAATATGCACCTGTGTCTAATGGTAATTCTGTCACTGCTGTTTCTACTGACCAGAAGGGTCATTCTGGCGAAAGGTAGTAGGCTAAATTTCCATTTTTTCTTTCTGGGAGCAGCATTTCTCTTACTGGAATTTCAGAACATCAGCAAGGCGACTTTGCTGTTAGGTTCAACCTGGTTGGTGAACTCGTTCATCATAACGGGAATTTTGGTCTTGATTCTATTGGCCAACCTATTCGTTTCGGTTTTTAAAGTCAAAAGTCTGAATTTGGTCTATTTGTTCCTGGTCCTTTCATTATTGGCTGTCTATTTCCTTCCCCTCAATTTATTTAATTTTCTCGGTTACTGGCAAAAGGCCATTATCGTGGGTGTAATCCTAAATCTTCCGGTTTTCTTTGCAGCTATCGTTTTCATTGAGTCCTTTAAAAGAACCCCATCTAAGGATCTGGCCTTTGGTTCGAATCTTTTGGGGGCGGCGGTCGGTGGAGTATTAGAATCGCTATCCTTTGTCCTTGGAATAAACGCGCTACTTTTGGTAGTAGTTGTTTTCTACGGTCTTTCGCTCCTGTTTTTGAACCGAGATAGGTTAACATCAGGAGTACCCGCACCTTAGTTTAAAGCCAGAAGTGTCTGGCACAAGGCTCGTAGGTCAGGTTCCGCAGTCCGCCTTTGGCGGACAAAAAACCCGACATTCGCTGCTGAGTCACATTGTGATTTACTTCGTAACCCTTGTCGAATCTCCTTTGACGGCTGTGTCCGCTTGCAAGAGTTTCATCTCGATAGCGGACAGAGAGTCTACGTACCGGTTAACCAGCCTTGTGAAAAGGTCATACTCCTCAGGGTGGTTCTTGTGCCGGTCTATATAATCCTGCATTCTTTCCATGGACAGGGAGTGGGCTTTCAGCAGCGAGTCGCGGTAGGCGATGAATCTCTCCGGCTCCAGTCGGTATTTAGCGGTCGCAACCCACACCTGCGATGTGACCAGGGCGTGCCTGACCGCCTGCTGATACTGCCGTTCGGCGCTGATCCTGTCATACAGGAGATAGCCAAAGGCAATGATCAGCAACAAGACAAAAGATGTCAGCCGTTTGAGCCAGAGCAAGATTCTACCAACTTTCCATTGCCTGTTGACGTAAGACATTGTAAATTATTACACTTTGGTCAATAGGTCAAGGTTTTACAGAATGGAGCTTTACCACCCTCCCACACGGCGCAAAAGCCGGGTTGTCAAAGTGGGCGAGGTGCTGATCGGCGGCGGTTTCCCGATTGCTATTCAATCCATGACCACCACCGACACGCGTGATGCCGAAGCAACCGTGGCGCAGATAAACCAGCTCTTTGACGCTGGCTGTGATATTGTGAGGCTTTCCGTCCTCAACCGCGATGCCGCTAACCGGTTGGCCAAGATTCGAGCGCAGGTCTCAAAGCCGCTGGTAGCCGACATCCACTTTCAGTACAAACTTGCTTTGAAGGCCATCGAAGCCGGCTTTGACAAAATCCGTATCAATCCCGGCAATATCGGTGCGGAGTGGAAAGTCCGCGAAGTCACCAAGGCCGCCAAGGATGCCGAGGTGCCGATTCGCATTGGCGTCAACTCCGGTTCCCTGCCGAAAGATTTGCTCGAAAAGTATGGCCATGATGACCCAGAGGCTTTTGTGCAGGCGGCTCTGCGAGAGGCTGTAATTCTGGAGGATATGAACTTCACTGATATTGTCATCTCCGTCAAATCGACCAACACCGTCACTGCCTTCTGGGCCTATCACATGTTAGGTGAAAAGTGCGACTATCCCCTCCATGTCGGCATCACCGAGGCAGGCATTCTTGAAACGGGCACGATCAAATCCTCGGTCGGCATTGGCGCCATACTGCTGACCGGTGTCGGTGACACCATACGCGTTTCGCTGACGGCTGACCCGATTCATGAGGTGCGCGTCGCCAAGCAGATACTTGCCTCGTGCGAACTCAAAACCGAAGGAGTAGATGTTATCTCGTGCCCCACCTGCGGGCGCTGCCAGATAGATCTCATTCCGCTGGCGGAGTCTGTCTCTGAAAAGACTAAACACATCAAAACGCCGCTTAAAGTGGCCGTGATGGGGTGTGCCGTCAATGGCCCCGGCGAGGCGGCAGCGGCCGATGTCGGCATTACCGGCGGGGATGGCAAGGGGCTTCTTATTAAGAAGGGTCAGATCGTCAAACGAATGGATGAAGCTGATTTGGAGAAATCCCTCCTTGACGAAATCGAAGCTATGACCGGCGAGAAGATCCAGCGGTAGGTCGGGTTTCGCAGTCCTCTTTTGGCGGATAAGAAATCCGACGCTTCCTGCTCTAACGACGAGTCTATTTTCCACGGTCAAACAAGTTTGATCGTGCCACCCTCCCGCTACACTCTGCACAGGGCTTATCGTGACTCGCGTAGGGCGCGGCCTTGTGTCGCGCTGTTGTTACGTGGGGCGATCTGAAGATCACCCCGCCACAGAATTAGGCGTCCTCTCCACCTACGGACAGGGCGGAGTTGGCAAGCAGCTCTGGAACAGGGTGGCACATTCCGACCCTCTCCGAAAAGACAAGATATCCTACATCTGTCGAATCGGTACCTCTGTGCGTAATAGGCTGCCTGACAAACGAACACATTCTGGCCTATACCAAATTCTTGTTGAAATAAAGCGGTTTAGCCGCCGAAAAAGGGCTTGACAAAACGGGCGGGTTGCTTTTCTTGCGCCTTCAAAACTTGTGAAATCAGTCACATAGTTTGACTGTGCGAGGACGACAGGTAAATTGACATGTCTGAGTATTTGGCCGTTCTGATCTTCATTTTTGTCGGTACCGGCATTGTGCTGTTCACCTTTTTCCTGGCTCGACTAATCCGCCCTCACAACCCGTATCCAAAAAAGGACATCAACTACGAATGCGCCGAACTGCCAATCGGCAGCTCCTGGATTCAATTCAACAACCGCTTTTATATCTTCGCCCTCATCTTTGTCATCTTCGATGTTGAGGTCGTTTTCCTGTTTCCCTGGGCAGTGGCGTTTGGCCGGCTGGGATTGTTTGCGCTGATTGAAATGGCCATTTTCATTCTTATTCTTTTTTTCGGTTTGTTTTATGCCTGGCGGAAAGGGGCGCTCAAGTGGGTCTGATCAAAAAGGTCCCCCTCTTCACTGAGAAGATCCCCGGCGGTGGCCTGGTGTTAACAACGCTTGAGACGGTACTTCATCAAGCACAGGCTAAGTCATTGTGGTACCTACTGTTTGGCACCGCCTGCTGTGCTATCGAACTCATGTGCACCGGTGCGTCACGCTTCGATTTTGACCGCCTTGGCATGATTTTCCGCGCTACACCACGCCAGGCGGACCTGATTATTGTCGCGGGAACAATCACCAAAAAAATGGCGCCTCGTCTTCGGCGACTGTACGACCAGATGGCCGAACCGCGATATGTCATTGCTATGGGCGGTTGCACTATTAGTGGTGGGCCGTTCTACTATGACAGCTATGCGGTGGAAAAGGGTATCGATCACATCGTGCCGGTTGACATTTACATCCCCGGTTGTCCTCCGCGACCGGAGTCGCTGCTGGAGGGATGTATCCACTTGCAGGAAAAGATAAAAAAGCAGAAACTCTCCGACTGGCAGGAAAAGTAGCGTGACCAAAGAGGAACTGGCGGCATATATCACGGAGAATTTCGACGGTAAGCTCAAGCCGCTGGACAGCGGTCGCTACGATCCTCTTTTTGAGGTAGAAGCTGACGATCTTCTCGACGTCGCCCGCGCTTTGAAAGAGGATGAGAACCTCAGGTTTGACTACCTGTGCAACCTTTGTGGCGTTGACACCAAAGAGCACTTTGAGGTTGTCTATAACGTAGCGTCGGTTTCCAAAAATCTGCGTCTTGATTTCAAGTTGATCCTTCCCCATGACAACGCCGAGGTGGAGTCGGTCCAGGAAATATGGCCGGCGGCCAACTGGTACGAACGGGAAATGTGGGAGTTGTACGGTATTAATGTGCTCAACCATGATAACCTGACACGTTTCCTTCTGCCCGATGACTGGGACCAGGGACACCCGCTACGCAAGGACTGGGACGCGCCCGATTTTGTGCGCCTGCCGGAAGGGGAATGATGGCCGAGTTGCGCACGGAAGAGTTTATTGTCAATATGGGTCCGCACCACCCGGCGACACACGGGGTCTGCCGGCTGATGCTGACCATGAACGGCGAGAAGATCGTCAAAATTGAGCCGGTTATCGGCTATTTGCATCGAGCCATCGAAAAGATCTGCGAAAACCGCACCTACGCCCAGTGCATCCCCATTCTTGACCGGTTCGAGTACGTCACCTCAATGTCGTGCAACTACGTATTTTCTCTGGCAGCGGAGAGGCTGGCTGAGATCGAAGTGCCGGAGCGGGCGGAGTATCTGCGGGTAATCATGTTGGAGCTGAACCGGATCGCCTCGCACCTGCTGTTTTACGGCGTCACGGCTATGGACATCGGCGCCTATACCCCCTTTCTCTATGGCCTTCGGGAGCGCGAGTTGATCATCGACCTGTTTGAGATGACCTGTGGTCAGAGGCTGACTTACAATTACATTCGTGTCGGTGGCGTCTCCAAAGACATCCCGAAACAGTTTGTCCCCCAATGCCGCAAAGCAATAAAGATAATCGGTGAGAAACTTACAGACTACACCGGTCTGCTTAACGAAAATCCAATCTGGCTTGAGCGCACCAAAGGCATAGCGGTGCTCCCGGCCGATCTGGCGATCGCATACGGCGTGTCGGGGCCGGTGCTGCGAGCCTCCGGTGTTCAGTATGACATTCGCCGCAATGACCCATATTGCATTTACGACCGCTTTGATTTTGAAATTCCGGTTCGGCCCAACGGAGACTGCTTCGACCGATACATGCTGCGCATAGACGAAATTCGACAGTCAATAAGAATCCTCTCGCAGGCGCTTGACGGGCTACCGGAAGGTGAGATCAGGCACAAGAAAGTCAAAGACGCCACTTTCAAGCCGCCGGCCGGTGAAGCGTACGCCCGTATCGAAAACTCCCGTGGTGAGATGGGTATCTATCTGGTATCCGACGGCTCCAAAAAACCGCTGCGGGTGAAAACCCGGGGCGGTTCGTACAACCAGCTACAGGTGCTTCCCCAGTATGGAACCGATATGTTGATTGCCGATCTTGTTGCCAACTTCGCCACCCTTGACGTCATCATGCCGGAGGTTGATCGGTGATAGGCAAGCCTGTTTTACTTGCAGAACTCCACGGCTTATTCCAGTGGCTGCATGAGAAACTGCAGGCGACCGGTCTATCCCAGACATGGGTGGACATTATCACCTATGCTACGTTGGGCGTAATTATCTTCGGGGTGCTGTCCCTGATAGCCCTCTATCTGATCTGGTGGGAGCGCAAGATCTCCGCACACGTCCAGCAGCGGTTCGGACCGATGCGCCATGGCTGGCACGGCTGGTATCAGACCGTCATGGATGCCCTCAAGCTGCTTCAGAAAGAGGATATCCGGATTGTTACTCGCGACAAGGTGGTTTTCTTCTGGGCGCCGGTCATCTGTTTTGTGGCGGCCTTTCTGGCGTACGTGGTCATGCCTTTCGGCGATCGTCTGATCGTTGCGGACCTGAACATCGGCATTCTCTACATCATGGCCGTTACCACCTTCACGATTATCTCGTTGCTGATGGCCGGTTGGGGATCAAACAACAAGTATGCCCTGCTGGGGGGGATGCGGTCCGCAGCCCAGGTGGTCAGCTATGAGGTCCCGATGGTGGCCTCGATACTGACGATTATCATCTTTGTTGGGTCACTGTCGATGATGGACATTGTCAAGGCGCAGTCGGGACTGATTTTCAACTGGTACGTCTTTCGCATTCCGTTCGGGCCCATTGCGTTTCTTACGTACATTGTTGCCGCCACTGCCGAATGCAACCGCACCCCGTTCGATATTCCTGAGGCTGAGCAGGAGCTGGTATCCGGCTACAACGTCGAATACTCCGGGATGAAATTCGCCATGTTTTTCCTGGCGGAGTTTGTCAACATGTTCACCGTCTCGGCTATCGCTGTCACCCTGTTCTTCGGTGGGTGGAACGGTTGGGATTTTATCCCGTCGTGGATCTGGTTCCTTGGGAAGACACTCATCATTGTGCTGCTGTTGATGCTGTTCCGCTGGACGTATCCGCGTCTGCGCGTGGATCAGTTGATGGAGTTTGCCTGGAAGTTCCTGGTGCCGGTGACATTTGCTAACCTCATCGTGGCTGGGATCTTCAAATACTTCGGGTGGTACTGGTAGGAAGAGACAAGCAAGATGAATCCGCTTAAAGGCATACGCGAACTGGTTAGGGGCCTGCAAATTACCGGCAAGCACCTGGGTCGTCATGCTATCACGATACAGTACCCGGAACAACGATGGACCATGCCGGAGCGCTCACGCGGGATTGTCGTGCTGCTCTCCGACAAGGAGACCGGCGAGCTGAACTGCACCGCCTGTATGCTGTGCGAGAAAGCCTGCCCGACCGCCGCCATCCGGATTGACGCTCCCCGTGACGAAAAGAAAAAGCGACATCTCAAGCAGTTTATCGTCGACCACGGGTTGTGCTGCTTTTGCGGCCTGTGCGAGGAAGCCTGTAACTTCTCGGCCATAAAAATGGCGACCAAATACGAGTTTTCCTCAGAGAGTAAGGAGGATCTCGTCTGGGATATAAAAAAGCTGCAGGAGTTAGGACGGGACGTGCCTTATGTCGACACACGCAAGAAGAAAAAGGAGGCTGCCAAAGCAGCAGCAGCCAAGGCCGCTCCACCAAAGCCTGAAAAAGCAGAGCAAGAGAAGCCAAACTTCCCACCAAAACCAGAGAGCCCAAGTCAAGCGGCTGAGGATAACGGCAGGACTACCGGTGCGGAGAAGGAGCAGCAGAGCCTTCAGCTTGGGGACGAGAGAAGACAAGATGATAAGGAAGGACAGTCCTGATCATGGATGAACCGCAGGTCGGCATAGTGTTCTGGATTCTTTCTTTTGTCCTGCTGGTGTCCGCCTTTATGGTGGTCAGCCTCCGCAATATCTTTCACTGTGCTTTGTTTTTGATTCTCTGCCTCTTCAGTGTAGCGGGGATATTTATTCTGCTTGGCGCGGAGTTTCTGGCCGCAGCCCAGGTGCTCATTTACATTGGCGCGGTGGCAGTTCTGATGATTTTCGCCATCATGCTGACCAGCAACCTGGCCTCAAAGAAGATCACGCAAACGAACGAAAACGGCGTGGTTTCCTTCTTCATCTGCCTCATATTCGGGTTCACCACCCTTCTCTTGATCGGCAACACTCATGTCTGGCGTTACTCCGTGGAAGGCCCAGGAACAGATAACACCCTCAATCTCGGCAGGTATCTGATGACCGAGTTTATGCTGCCATTTGAAGTGGTGTCGGTGCTGCTGTTGGCGGCGATGATCGGCGCTATCGTTCTGGCTCGGAAGGAGCGATCCTGATGTTTCACTACCTGGCGCTGGCTGTGATTCTGTTTTCAATCGGTTTGTTTGGCGTTCTTACACGGCGTAACGTGATTGGCATTCTGATGTCATTGGAGCTGATGTTTAACGCCGCCAATATCAACTTTGTGGCCTTCAACAAATACATTATAACCGATGGTCTGACAGGGCAGATATTTGCCATTTTCATCATTGTGGTCGCGGCGGCGGAAGCAGTAGTCGGTCTGGCGATTGTCCTGTTGATTTATCGCAACTGGCAAGGCATAGACATGGATCATGTCAACATAATGAAGTGGTAGAGCAGACACTATGACGGAATACGCATTCTTAATACCCTTACTGCCGCTTTTCGCATTTGTGATAGTTGTCTTTTCCCTTCGATGGAAGGAAAAGGTTTCGGCCTGGTTCTCTATTGCGATGATCGTGATCTCGTGGCTAATGTCGGTGGTAGTGCTGATCGAGACGATCGGACGTCAGGGCGCGCCGTATGAAGCGTACTATACTTTTGTCAGCTTCACCAATTTCCATCTTGAGATTGGCATCCTGGTTGATGCTCTGACCGCCATTATGCTGATGGTGGTTACAACCATTGGCGCCTGTACTGAAATCTACTCGATTGGATACATGAAAGATGACCCCCTCTTCAGTCGGTTCTTTGCTTACCTGTCGCTGTTTTTGTTCTCTATGTTAGGACTGGTGGTAGCCAACAACTTCTTTATGATATTCATCTTCTGGGAGCTGGTTGGACTAACAAGCTACTTATTGATCGGGTTCTGGTTTGAGAAAAAATCGGCCGCTGACGCCTGTAAAAAAGCTTTTATCACAACTCGCACCGGGGATTTGGGTTTTCTGGTTGGGCTGTTTATGATTGGCGTCTATTGCGGCACGTTCAACTATGGCGGCGTCTTTGACAGCGTAGCCTCCGGTATGATACCGGCGGGCATAGTTACCGCCATAGCAATATTCGTTTTCTGCGGCGCTGTCGGCAAGTCGGCCCAGTTCCCGCTTCACGTCTGGTTGCCTGACGCCATGGAAGGTCCCACGCCGGTGTCGTGTTTGATCCACGCCGCTACGATGGTGGCCGCCGGCGTCTACCTGGTGGCGCGATCGATGAACATCTTCGTGGCGTCCGCCGATGCCTCGTTGGTTGTGGCGATTATTGGTGTCGTCACATCGTTTATGGCCGCTTCCATTGCCCTGGTGCAGGTAGACATCAAGCGCATCCTGGCCTACTCAACCGTCAGTCAGCTTGGCTACATGATAATGGCCCTGGGTTTGTACGGCTACGACACTGCCCATCACCACCACTCGGCCGGGTACATGGCCGGTACGTTCCACCTGATGACCCACGCCGCCTTTAAGGGTCTGTTGTTCCTCGCGGCCGGGTCGGTGATTCACGCTGTGCACACCAATGACATCCGCGAGATGGGCGGGCTGTCGCAAAAGATGAAGATTACCAGCCTGACTTTCATAATAGCCTCACTGTCGATTGCGGGTATATTTCCGCTGTCGGGCTTCTGGTCCAAGGATGAAATTGTCGCCACTGCTGCGCATCACCCGGTGTTTTTGGTTGTGACGCTTGTCATTGCCTTTATGACCGCTTTCTATATGTTTCGTCTGTGTTTCTTGACCTTCTTTGGTGAGCCGCGTGATCAGCATCGCTTCGACCATGCGCACGAGTCACCGCGCGTCATGACCTGGCCGCTGATTGTTTTAGCCTTTCTCTCAATTTTCGCCGGTTGGGTTGGTATCCCGTGGCTGCATCACGGGTACACATGGTTCCTCTACCAGGGAAATCCGCCGGAGCATACACCGTCGTGGGTACTGATGATCATCGCCACTATCGTCGGCCTGTCGGGAATAGGCTTAGCCTACCTCATCTACTATAAGAAGACCATCTCGGCAGAGAAAATCGGCAGCACGTTCCGACCTATCTACACGCTGCTGTTTAACAAGTATTACTTTGATGAGATATATCAAAAGCTGATTATAGACCCGATTATGGCATTCGCCCGGTTTATGTGGACGTTTGATGCTCGTGTTATTGACGGAGCGGTAAACGGCACCGCCTGGGCCACCATCCTCTGGTCGGACATCAAGGAATGGTTTGACACCTGGATTGTCGATGGCGCCGTTAACGGAGCCGGGTGGCTTATCCAAAAGTGGTCCAATCTGCTGCGTTTTATTCAGACCGGGAAAGTGCAGTTTTATGCTCTTTTCATAGCGATCCTGGTGGTCCTGTTCGGCCTGACGAAAGTTGAGTTTGCCTCGGCGACGTATACCTGGCCGAAAATGACCGTCATATTTCTGGCGGGTCTGCTTCTTCTGGCCCTTGTATCCCGCGCTATTACGGCGCGAGAAAAGGCACAGCAGAACAACAAAGAAGATAACAGATCGTGAGTTTGGAGGATAGACCTTAGTATGGATTTCCCCGTTTTGAGTTCAGTAGTATTCGTTCCCGTGGTGGGAATGGTGGCAGTGATGCTGATTCCCAAACAGAATGTAGGTGCGATACGGTGGACCTCATTGATTGTCAGTATCTTCCCCATGCTGGCATCGTTCTGGATAACTTGGGACTACTTTTTCAATCACTGCGGTTCAGCGGCGATGGCGTACGTGGAGGGACCCTACAACTGGATTCCATCCTTGAACATCCAGTATTACCTTGGAGTGGATGGGATCTCCGTGCCGATGCTGTTTTTGACCGGCCTGTTGACCACCGTCTCCCTGCTGGCGTCGTTTAACATAATAAACCGGGTAAAGGAATACTTCGCCTTTTTCCTGCTGTTGGAAGCGGGAATGATGGGGGTCTTTGTGGCCCTGGATTTCTTCCTCTTTTACGTTTTCTGGGAAGTCATGCTGGTGCCGATGTATTTCCTGATCGGCGTCTGGGGCGGCCCGCGCAAGGAATACGCCGCCATCAAGTTCTTCCTCTACACGCTGCTTGGCTCGCTGTTCATGTTGGTCTCGATATTGATTCTCTACTTTACCTCCGAACCACACACCTTGAATATGATGACGCTTATTGAGATCTGCCCGACCATGACGCACACGCTGCAGATGGTTTGCTTCGTCTTCTTCTTTATTGCGTTTGCCATCAAGGTCCCCGTATGGCCGTTCCATACCTGGCTGCCTGATGCGCACGTGGAGGCACCCACAGCCGTGTCGGTGATTCTGGCCGGCGTCCTGCTGAAGATGGGAACCTACGCCATGCTGCGCATAAGCTGGCCGATGTTTCCCGAGGCGCTGCGGACGCTGTCGTTCTGGATCGCCGTGATCGGAGCGATTGGTATTATCTACGGCGCACTGGTGTCGATGGCACAGAAGGACCTCAAAAAGCTGGTGGCCTATTCGTCCGTTTCGCATATGGGTTTCTGCATGCTGGGATTGGCTGCTTTTTCCTCGGTCACGGCAATTGCCGGATGCATGTTCCAGATGGTCTCTCACGGCCTTATCACGGGGGCTATGTTCCTTCTGGTCGGGGTATTGTACGATCGCGCCCACACGCGCGAGATAGCCGCCTTCGGTGGGCTGGGTGTCAAGATTCCGGTTTACACAGGAATAATGGTGCTGTTTTCCATGGCTTCCCTGGGGCTTCCTGGCATGTCGGGTTTTGTGTCTGAGTTCATGATATTTGTGGGTGCCTTCGGGGCGCTGAGCAAGGTGCTGGTTGGAATCTGTGTGCTGGGCGTGGTGCTCGGCGCTACGTATATCCTCCGCATGGTACAGAATATCTTCCTCGGTGAGTTTGACCTCGCCCGCTGGGGCGGACTGACGGAAATCAACTTCCGGGAGATTGTCTCCGTGGCCCCACTGGCAGTGTTGACCATTGCCATTGGTGTTTATCCCAAGCCGCTGGCGACGCTGATGAGAGCCACATTGGAAAACCTTGTAACCTTGATGGCCCGATAAGATGGAATGGCAGCTCCCTGAATATAACCTGCAGATGATGCTCCCGGAGATCTTCCTCTTTCTCTGGGCGCTGGCAGTAATGACTTTTGATCTTGTTACCAAGCGGAAAACAGGCTCGGCGGTCGGCTATCTGTCACTTTTGGGGCTGCTAGTAACCGGTTTTATTCTGAGCGTCACCGGTTACGGTCGGGGCTTCACCACCATGTTCTTCAATGACCCGATGTCGCTGTTTTTCAAGATCATCTTCCTTGGGTCGGCCTTTATGGCTATCGCCAGCTCGTTTGGCATCACCAAGCAGAAGATCGTCAATCACCGCGGGGAGTACTTCGGCTTGATCTTGCTCTCGGCTGTTGGAATGATGTTTCTATCTTCCTCTAACGAGCTGCTGTCGCTTTACATCGGTCTGGAGCTGACAACGATTCCGCTTTTTGTGCTGGCGGCCTTTTTCAAGGATGACAAACTCTCCGTTGAGGCCGGGATCAAGTATTTTGTGGTAGGCGCGTTTTCATCGGCCCTCCTGTTGTATGGCCTTTCGTTCCTGTATGGCCTTTCCGGCACCACCGACCTAGTCCAGATGAAAATCAACCTGGCCATAACCCACCTGACTTTCAAGAACATCGGCCTTATCCTCTCTTTGGCGGTCGTGCTGCTGGTAGCTGGAATTGGTTTCAAGCTGGCCCTGCCTCCGTTTCATCAGTGGGCGCCGGATGTCTATGAAGGATCACCGACACCGATCGCTGCCTTCCTATCGGTGGGCTCCAAAGCCGCCGGGCTGGTGGCTTTTGCCAAAATCTTTCTCAATGGTCTCTCAGCATTCTACAGCCCTGTAATGGCCCCTAACGACTGGGGAAAACTGGCCGGCCTGCTGGCCTGCTTGGCGTTGATCATAGGAAATGTCTTGGCCATTCGCCAGAGCAATATCAAGCGCATGCTGGCCTATTCCTCCATTGCCCATGCCGGTTACATTATGATCGGCATGGTGGCCATGAACGAACTGGGGATCGCCTCGGTTGGATTTTATCTCTTTGCCTACTTGTTTGCGAATATGGGAGCTTTCGGCGTGGTGGCCATTTTTGAGGACAAGAGCGGGTCGTGCCAGATTACAAGCTACGCCGGTCTGTCAAAGACCTCGCCTCTTCTGTCCATTTCAATGACCGTGTTCCTCCTTTCTTTGGCGGGCATTCCACCGCTGGCCGGCTTTCTAGCGAAGTACTATGTCTTTGCTGCGGCCATCAAGGTCGCCGCCACCGATCCCGCTTTTAGCTGGATGTACTGGCTGGTTGGAATAGGGCTTTTAACCGCCGTCTTCTCCCTCTACTATTATGCCAACGTCATAAAGCAAATGTACTTCTCAGCCGAACTTTCTCCATACAGGATTAGTTTCTCGGCGCCGGCGATGTCGGTGTTATTGATTGGCCTGATCGGTGTTTTTCTCTTCGGCCTGTACCCGGAACCGATCCTGCAATTTGCCTCAAAGATGTCGTTGGTGTTTGGGTTTGTCCAGTATTGAGGGAGCGGGAAAACTTGATTTTTGCGGAATTGAGCATTACCATCATCGTGCACTTCGCCATTTTAGTGTAAAACGATTATGTCGAGCGCAAAAAATATAGTAACTGTTGTCAAACGACATTTTCTTTCCGGCGTCCTAGTCGTCGTCCCGATTATTCTGACCTATATTGTGCTCAAATTTCTCTTTGAGGCGATCGACGGCATTCTGCAACCGATAATCTATAAAATTCTCGGATACTACATCCCCGGCCTCGGAATTTTTACCACCTTCCTGGTCATAATCTTAGCCGGTGTTTTGACTCGCAACTTCATCGGCGCCTGGCTTTATAGAAAGGGCGATCGGCTGCTGGTTCGGGTGCCGATTATCCGACCGCTCTACTCGGCCGCCAAGCAGCTACTGGAAACGGTAACCATGCCCTCCACGAGGTCCTTTAAAGAGGTGGCCCTGATCGAGTACCCCCGCCGGGGCGCCTACGCCCTGTGTTTTATCTCCAAACGGGTGGACCTGGAGATCAACGGAGAGACAAGAGTATTCGTTACTGTGTTCGTTCCCTCCACGCCGACACCCATCTCAGGAGTGATAATCATGGTGCCGGCTGACCAGGTGATACCGGTTAACATGACCGTTGAAGAGGGAGTCAAATTCCTTGTCTCGGGCGGCGTGGCCTCTCCGGAATTGATAAGGAGCGCCACTATGCAGGCAAGACAAGATAAACAAGAGGTATCGCGTGAAACTTGCTAATCTTTTGATGGAACGCCGCATCAATATCGACCTTCAGGCACACACCAAGGAGGAGGCAGTGCACGAGCTGCTGAATATGATAAAACGGGAAGGTGTGCGGCTTGATTTTGAGGCGATTGAAAGGAGTATCTGGGAGCGCGAAGAAGTGGAAGATACCTCCTACGGCCGGGGGGTTGCCTTTCCTCATGCGCGGACCGACGCCGTTGAGGAAATGTACATCCTTGTCGGCATTTCACGACCGGGGCTCAAAGATAAGACGCCTGATGGTATCCCGGTGCACATGACCTGCCTGCTTTTGACCCCCTCAACGATCGCCAAGCTCTACCTACAGACGTTGTCGGGGCTGGCCGCCTTTACCCGCATGGAAGGAACTCTAGAGAAACTGCTGATGATTACCCATGCGCGTGACTTGATTAAGCTCATTTCCGACGCCAATGTCGTTGTCGACAAAGAACTGATGGTGAAGGACGTAATGCGGCATGACGTCGCCACCGTCACCCCCGATGACACTCTCAAAGAAGTTGCCAACAAGATGTTTCGCAACCGCCTGTCGGCCCTGGCGGTGGTGAATGAAAACGGCAAACTCCTCGGTGTCATTAGCGATCGCGATTTGATCAAAGCCGCCTTGCCCGATTATCAGGCCCTCATCTCAAACCTCAATTACTCCTTGGACGTCGAACCGTTTGAGGAGTTGTTGAAGCGAGAGGATAAGATCAAGGTTTCCCAGTTGTTCCGGGACGAGTACGAGGTAACCACGCCGGAAACGCGGATTGTGGAAGTTGCCGCGATGATGATTTTCAAGGACGTGAGAAGAGTCTTTGTTACTTCCGACGATAATCTGGTCGGCGTCCTGTTGCGCAAGGACATTGTCAACATGATCATCCGGGGCTAACACACAAGTTTGTTTTATTTAGTGAAACGTACCCGGGTATACTTCAAGTCTTCATGACACCCCCCTCCAAAAAGTACGATATCGACCACCATCTGTACTTCATTCTGGGGCTGACCCCTCTGATATGTCTGCCGGGGCTGTATATGGGGCTGGCCTCGGTTCATCTTGCTCCCTATATAAATGTCATCGTCTTCGGAATTGCCATTTTCGGAGCGGCGTTTATCATCTCGTGGGCGGCGGAGGCGGCCCAGATTGACATCTCCGAGTCGCTGGCGGTAGCTATTCTTGCCCTGTTGGCAGTCCTGCCCGAATATGCCGTCGACTTTGTCTTCACCTGGAAATCAGCCCATGATCCCTCACAGGCTCAATTCGCCATTGCCAATATGACCGGCGCTAACCGGCTTCTGGTCGGGTTGGGCTGGCCGGTGGTTTTGTTCCTCTATATCCTGGCCAAAAAGAAAAAGAAGATAGTCTTAAACCAATTCCAGCGAGTAGAGATATTTTACCTGGCTATGGCTACACTGTATTCGTTTACAATCCCCTTGAAAGGAAGCCTCACTCTCATCGACACCGTTATTCTGGTATCTCTTTTTGCTCTGTATGCCAGGCGGGCGGCCCAGATGGAAGTTGAAGAACCGGAGCTGGTCGGGCCAGTCAAGATTGTGGCCAATATGGGCAAAGCCGGGCGGCGCATCGTTACGGTCTGCATGTTCGTTTATTCCGGTACGGTCATTTTCTTTGTCGCCGAGGGGTTCGCCATGTCTCTGGTCGCTATGGGCCGAGACTTCGGGATAAACGAGTTCCTCCTGGTGCAGTGGCTGGCCCCGATAGCCTCGGAGTCGCCCGAGTTCATAGTTGCTGCCACCTGGGCGATGCGCGGTTCCGCCGGTTCGGCCTTAAGGGTATTGATCTCGTCCAAAGTGAACCAGTGGACTCTCCTCGTTGGCACCATTCCCCTGGTTTTTGCCATCTCCGGTGGAGCAGTGAGACCATTTGTGCTTGACAGCCTGCAGAACCATGAGCTGTTTCTGACAGCGGCGCAGTCGTTGTTTGGGGTGGCAGTGCTGGTAAACCTGAGGCTCAGCCGCGGCAACGGGCTGCTTTTGTTTGTCTTGTTTACCAGTCAATTGATCGTTGAGAAAATCAGGATGGAAGTGGCCGCAATATACATCCTGCTGGCGATAGTGTATCTTATCAAGCACCGGCGATGCCTGATACCGGCCGCCCGGACGGGACTTGGTTTGGACAAGGAGTGACTATTCTCTTCAACCGGCTTGCCGTCACTTCTTCTTCTCGCGGAACCCTATGCGCGGGAAGGGATTGACAATAGAAGTGGCGATATTATTCAGGTGGCCATTGATCCTTTTAAGATGCCGTGCATAAAGAGCCAGCACAACGGCATCTTCCGTCGCCAGAGATCTGCTCTTATTGTTCTGGGTGATGATATCTGAAACTATCTTGTCACTTTTCTTGGCCGTGACATTCTCACGTTGCATTACGGAGCGCCCCAGTTCCTTGTCCTGCTTGGACAGAACTTGTATAACCTTCGGGAAGTGATCCCTGATGGCATCTTCAATTTCGGTCAGTTCCTTCTCAAAGGGCCCAGCCTTCAGCCTGGCGGGGTGCTTCATGGCCAGCTCGGCAATATTCTTGGTGTAGTCGCCGATGCGTTCGACATCGATCACAATCGAGACTAAAACCAGCCCCGGAACGATATTCTGTGTTCCGGCAATTGTTAGATGGGTTAGGACTTGGCGTCGCACCTCACGTTCATACTTGTTTATTTTGCGGTCCGTTTGATGGATATTAAACGGAAGATCTGCCGTGTCCTTCTCTCGCAACGTTTCGCTCGAGGCCAGAAACATCTTGTGGTCGAATTCGAGCATGGTCAGCGTTGTATTATAGGCGACATTGAGCAGATTCTCAGAACTGAACAGCTCTTTGAATTTCTCGAACATTTTTCACTCCCTTGCTAATCCAGCAAAAACAGTATTGCTGCCGGTATAATAAAAAACACCACGGCAATATACAACAGCGGAATTATCTTTCTCCTTTGAGTAACCTCGGCTAGCTTTGTCGCGAGCCAGATGGGGATCTTCTTGAGAGGCCAGAAGATCATGATTCCGTAACAGTTAAATATCAGGTGAGCAAAGGCCACGCTGACTGCTTCTGGGGAACCGGTGGCAAACGAGGCCAAAAAGGCGGTTATAGTAGTTCCAACATTGGCGCCAAGCGTGTACGGAAAGACTTGAGAGAGCGACATAACACCGGCTCCGATCAACGGGATAGCTAAGGAGGTCGTAATGGACGATGACTGCACCAGGACCGTCAGAATAACACCCAGTAAGAAGCCAAGCGCGGGAGTTCTAAATATATACTGCTGGAAAAACTTCTCTACGCGCGCCAGGACCAGCGACTTCAGGAGCAGCACCAGGTAGCGAAGAGCAACAAACAGCAACAGCAGAGCCACAACGATGGCAAGCCAGGTGGTGTCGCCGGTCAGGTGTACAATTTGTTTGGCCACCGGTTTAGTAATGATAGCCAGCGGAGAAGTAAACTTCAGGCCACCGAATCCGGCGAACAGGAGCTCAACATGCCTTGCTGTCCAGCCAATGAGGTCAAAATACACTTGGAGAGGAAGCAAGACAACAACGGAACACAGATTAAAAAAGTCATGAACGGTGGAACCAGCGAAAGCGCGCTTGAATTCCTCACCCCGAGAGATATGAGCCAGCGATACGATGGTATTCGTGACGGAGGTGCCGATATTAGCTCCCATCACCATCGGGATGGCTGCCTCAAACGGCAGCAGGCCAGAACCCACCAGGGTGACGATCATGGTTGTAGTCGTAGACGAAGACTGGACGATCGCTGTCGAGAGGATTCCGATACAGAGCCCCACCAGCGGGTTCGACGTAGTTTGAAATAGGGCTTTTGCAAAATCACTGCCCAGCAGCTTGACGGCCTCCCCCAGCAATGTTACCGACAGAAGAAAAAGATATAGTAGGGCAACAATTGCTATCAGCTTCAGCAAAATAGAATTAACGGATCGAGACAGGAAGATGATCCGTTTGACAGAACTTGGCTCTTTAGACATACCGAGCTGCTGTTAGCATTAGAGCTTCTCTCATAAAATTGGCGCCAATATATGCCCCCCTACACAAGGGTCAAGCCAAAAACACCGCTTATTTTCTCCGATAAATTCCCTTGCTTGCAAGCTAAATCACAGAAAATCTGAAAACCCCAACCATAACTGCGCTGCCGGCACTGCTCACAAATATGTTGAACCGGTGGCAATAATTGAATATATAGTACTGTTATGGAAGAGCAGTTTATCGGCAGCTACAAAGTGCTCAAGAAAATCGGGGCGGGGGGGATGTCCAAAGTCTTTCTGGCCGTTCACCAGGACGTGCCGAACCTCAAGGTTATCTTGAAAATACTCAGCGATCCCCGTCTGGGAGAACGGTTTAGGCACGAAGCTGATAAACTGGCATTGCTTGACGGCCACCCTAACATCTGCCGGATTAAACACTTCTTCAGCCACGGCGAAGACACCGTCATCGCTATGGAGTACATCGAAGGCATAGCCCTCGAGGAAAAGATCAAAAGCGAAGGGAAACTCTCCACCGAAGAGTCGCTGCAGATCATCAGTGACCTTCTTGATATTCTGGAGTTCGCTCACCAGAAGGGAATCTACCATCGCGATATCAAGCCTGGCAATATCATGATCGACAAAAAGGGGAAGGTGAAGATTATCGATTTCGGCATCGCCAAAGCGGAAACCGACCCCAATCTGACCCTCGCCGGCACCGCCTGCGGAACCCCGGCCTACATGGCCCCAGAGCAGTTTACTCCTACCCAGGATACAAATTATGCGCTCGTTGATATCTACGCCGCTGGAACCACACTGTATGCTATGTTGACAGGAGAGTGCCCCTTCAAAGGGGACAACGAGTTTGCCATCCGTGACGCCAAACTGTTTTCAGAAGCGCCCAAACCGCGTTCTCTTAATTCGGATATCCCCAAGCCTGTTGAAGAAATCATAATGAAATCCTTAGCCAGAGAACCGGCGGAGCGTTACCAGTCAGCCAGTGAGATGCGAGCCGCCCTCGAAGCGATGCGCCGTACGGCGAAAGTAGGTGTTCCTAGCGGACCGCCAGATGTGACTATTGATGTACGCACTGCTCCAAAGAGAAAATCCAGAAAGCCGCTTTTGGCCGGTTTCGCAATCATCGTTCTGGCTCTGGCGGCGTTTGTGGCATACAAATTCTGGCCGTCGGATGGCGAGAAAGGCGAGGCAGCCAAGCTCGACACTATAGCCGTACCGGAGGATACCTTTAGTGAAGGGCCTGACCTTTCGGATATTCCTGTTGTCCCGGTCACCGGGACTATTAGCATCAGCGTTACGCCGTCAGGCGATATTTACGTCGATGACAGCCTCTTAGGCAAAAGGACAAAAAGTGCCTCGTTGACGTGCGATACCGGCATCCATATTATTCGTGTAGAAAACGAAGAAGCGACCAGAAAAGTGCGCCATGATACCGTTTCGCTGGGAGTTAACCAGATTCTGCCACTTGACTACCAGTTCACTATTCGCCAAGAACCTCCGCCTCCCCGGCCCGAGCCGGCCTTTGGACAGGTCAGGGTGGGCTCCAACCCGGCCGGCGCAGATGTGTATATTGACGGGGAAAAACAAAGGGGGAAAACGATCTATACTTTCAAACTCAAACCGGGAGAACATATTATCGCAGTGGAAGTGGAATACGAGGGAACGCCCTTAAGGGCGGAGCAGACAGTCTTGGTAAAAAAAGATAGTACTCATAAGGTTGTCTTTGACCTGATGAACAAATAATGCTTTACCTGGTCTCGCCAACGTATTATATTCGCGAGGCTGAGATGACGTATAACAGACACAAGGAGCAAAGATGAAGAAACAACACACCACAGGCGAGGTCATTGGCCTTGTCCTCGCCGTTCTGCTGAGTATCGGATTCGCCGCCGGCTCGGCTTTTGCCCAGAGCGAAGGTACGGTGGCGGAGAAGTTGGCCAAAGCCCTGGAGCTGTACAAGCCCCCCGAAATGGAGTTCGATACGGGAATCATCATCGCCAAGGAGTTGCTTCAGCGTGATGATTTGCTGCCGCAGGACAGCATCGCCATTTACGAGGTCCTGAGCATCCTCACCTACGTCAAGGGCGAAGATTATCGAAGGCAGGCGTACGCCTACCTTAACAGTATTTCAAAAGTCGGACCCTGCATCGTCCATCTTCCCCACAACATCTGGCCTTCGGAACTGCGCGACAAATGGTACGAAATCCTCAAAGCCAGAGAAAGCCTGGTCTGCCCGGAAGAAAGCCGTCCCGGCGTCAAGACTATCGCCATCATGGAGTTCGACAATTTCTCGATCGGAAAATACCAGGAGAAACTGGGGCCGATCGGCAAAGGGCTGGCGGACTTTTTTGAGCACGACTTCGGTAAGATCAGCTCTATGAAAGTGGTCGAGCGCGACAAGATCAATTTCGTTCTAAAAGAGCTCGAACTGCAAAAGTCAGGAGCGGTCGACCCATCGACGGCTGTCCGGGTCGGCAAGATTCTGGGCGCCAAGTATATGGTCTTCGGCAGTATTACCCAGCTTGATGACAAAAATACTCGCATGGTAGTTCGGGTCGTCAGCGTGGAGACATCGGAGATCATCGCTTCTGTCGACAAAGAGGCAAAACCGGAGTACTCCAAGCTGGAAAAGGAGCTTGTCGAAGAGCTTGTCAAGCAGCTTGACGTCACCCTGAGCGACGACGTCAAGGCTCTGATCAAAGAAGGCGGCACCGAGTCTCTTGACGCGACGACCTTCTACTCCAAGGGACTTGAGTACATGGACCGCTACGACTATAAGAAGGCGTACGAATTCTTCAAGAAGGCATACGACCTCGATAACAGCTTTGTCGAGGCAAAACGAAAGATGGAAATCTACCAACCTCTGGCCAGCTAAAGGTGGTTTGACAGTCACTGACATACTTTGAGAGGAAAAGATGTTGATAAGAGCCATGATATGGCTGCTATTGGCAGCGCTGGTGGCCGGGTGTTCTCAGAGCCTTTACATGCAGGGTCGCAAGTACCTTGATAAAGGCGAATACGACCCAGCCATTGAGGCTTTCTACAAGGAAATAGCCGCCAACCCGACCTCCGCTGAGGCCTGGCGGGAGTTGGGCGTCACCTACTACGAAAAAGGCGATCTGACAAAAGCAGAGGATGCCCTCAAGCAGGCAAACCAGATTCAGCCGGACGCTCGAATCCACCTGTACCTCGGCTTGATATACGAGAAGCAAGAAGACTTGGGCAAGGCCATCAATGCCTACACTACCTCGTTGAGTCTGCAACCTAAAGGCAAAATGGCCTCGATGACGCGAGCCCATCTGGACCGGTTGATCTCCAGGAAGCTTGAGGTTGATGCTTCCGTGGCAGTGGAAAATGAGTCGATTATCGACACCGACACTATTCCGGAAAACACAGTCGCCGTGGCCAACTTCGACGGCTCCAACCTTTCACCTGAGCTGGCTCCAATTGCCCATGGGCTGGCCGAGTTTACCTCGATTGACCTGGCCAAGGTGCACTCGCTCACGGTTGTTGAGAGACTCAAGTTGAACATGATCTTGAAGGAATTGGAGCTGAGCGCCTCCGAATACGTCGACCCATCCTCAGCTCCGAGGATGGGCCGTCTGATGGGAACTCGGAGACTGGTAACCGGTTCGGTGGTGAGCATCGGAGAGGAGGGCCTCAAACTGGATGCGGCTGTGGTGAACACGGTCGACAGTTCCGCCGTACGTCCACAGGGCGTCGAAGGCAAGCTGGAGAAGTTCTTCGAAGCGCAAAAGGAGTTTGTGTTTGGGATTCTTGACGAGCTGGGTATCACGCTGTCCGCTGAGGAGCGCGACGCCATCAAGGAAGTCCCCACCGAATCATACCTGGCATTTCTGGCGTATTCCCGGGGACTTGACTACAGGAACCGCGGTCCAGAGTGGTTCGGCGCGGCTGAACGAGAGTTCGCCTTAGCGGTCCAGTATGACAGGAACTTTCAGCAAGCCAACCAGCAACTGCGAGCCGTTACCGATATGCAGACCGCTGGGGTTGAATATCAGGATTCCTTTGACCGGTTTGAAGGGTCAGTAAGGCGGCAGAGCGATCGTCAACGCCCGTCGAACGGTCTGGATTCTCAGCTGTCGTCAGTAGCTCAGAACTCTGGTACCATTCCGCGCTCGTCGGGTGACAGCTCGGTCGATCCTGTGGACGAGCCTAGCAATACCGGAACCATCACAATAATAGGTGATCTCGATGCGCAGTAACGGCAACACCAACAAAATTGGATTTATTATCATCGGCCTAATCAGCTTTTTGGTGGCTCTGTCGCCGGCTTACGGTCAAATCGAGTATGGTCGCCCGGCCTCCGGTGGCACTCAGTTCTTTTACAGCCACTGGAGCCTAGAAGACAACAGCGGCACGACAGAGATCAACCAACTGACCATTCCGGTGAGGGGCTTTATTCCGATTCACGACAACCTCGAAGCGCTTTTTTACGTTGCCCACTCGTCAAGTGATTTGGAATATTCCAATGCTGATTCCAGCCTTTCGGGACTGGCTGACATGCGGATGCAGCTCAATCGCTCTTTCAGTGATGACCAGCTTCTTTTGAGTGTTGGTATTAATCTACCCACGGGCAAAAAGAAGCTCAACCGTAACGAAGAGTTACCCGTTCTGCGGATGCTGTCGCAGAACTACCTCAGTTTTCCCATGCGCCGCTTCGGCAAAGGGTTCGGCTTCAATGTCCTGCTCGGCGGCGCGCAAATGCTTGGAGAACTGCGGTGCGGAGCCGGGATCATGTATCAGTACAACGGAAGCTACTCGCCGTATCAAGACACCGGCAAATACGATCCGGGGGACTTCGTCAGCATCAATGCCGAAGCCGACTGGCAAAAGGAGACGATGACGTTCACCTTCAATGCCGTCTTCACCGCTTATGCTGATGACCAATTCGAGGGAAACAAGGTCTTTGCCCAGAGTACGCAGCTCGGCCTGAACCTCGCCGCCGCGTATGACGGTCGGGATTATGATGTCGGCGCCGGTATTGGCTATCTTCTTCGTGGGCGCAACACGTTCTATGATCCAGATAAAAGCGACAGAGAGGGACACGTTTTCGGCAACGAGTTTAAGATTCGCGGATATCTGACCCGGCATTTACAACAAAGCTGGTTTTTCACACCCTCGGCAGAGCTCAAGCTTGTTGGCGCCAACGATCTGGGCTTTGGCAGCTCGACGATCTTTGGATTCGGCGGCGCCGTGGGACGAACACTTAGCGAGCAGGTCGGTATCAGCATCGGCGGCAAGTACTATATCGGTAACGCCGACGGCGGCGCCATCGACCTGACCGGTTTCCAGTTAACGGCAAGCCTGACGGCGAATCTGTAGGAAGGGGCATGATTATGAAAAAGTCGCATAGAAATAAGCACTTAGGCTGTTTTCTTAGTGTCGTTCTGGCGATACTTACTCTTTCCGGCTGCTCACAGAAGGGAGTCAACGACGACGCTGCCCCCTCGATTGCTCTACACGTGAAAGTAACGGAACCGGCCCTTATCGAGCAAGTGAGTCAATTCTGGCTGATCGTCACCGGGCCAGGTATGGATAGCATCCAGACGGAGCTAACGCTTAGCGGTGGACACCTCGAAGGAGAAGTTGATGTTCCTGCCGGTAGAAAGAGAAAATTCGAAGTCCAGGCACGTGACCAATCAAACCGACTCATCTACCGCGGCAGCACCACTGTAGATGTCGTACCCGGCGAGACAATAGATCTGAAAATCAATCTCTACCCGGTCGTCCCTCTGGTCAAGCTCTCCCCCCGCTTCCAGGAGGTTAATCCCAATTCTTCTTGCACCGTTGACGTGAAAGTGTTCAGGATTAGAGACCTTTATGGGATCTCCTTTAAAATCCATTACGATGGATTGTTGGTCTATCCGGACAGCGCTGTGTTGGCAAGTGATCTGGACCCCAACTTCATCTTCTTTGACATCATTGATAGCATCCCCCAGGTTTACGCTATCGCTGTCTCCCAAACTGACAAGATGACTCCCATTGTCGATCGAGACGGCAACGCCACCCTGGCAAGGGTCTTTTTCACAACCAATCGCGAAGTAAGTGGTACAGCACAATTGACTGTCGAGGTCACCGCTCTAACTAAAATAATAGACTCCACACCTATCGAGATGGATAGCATCTTCATTACTGATAGCATCTTCACCGATGGAAGTCTGATAGAAGTTGGCTGCGATTCGGTCGTTACCTTTCCTGACTCGTTATTTGAGTACGCGATACGTCAGGCTATCCCTAAGCTCGAAGGTGACATATGTTTGAGCGAACTGCTGACCATAGACACTCTATATGCTGACGGCGTTTCTGGCGTCCCCGGCATTTCAGACCTCACCGGGTTGTCGCACCTGGTCAATCTGAAGTTCCTCGAGTTAGACCTTAATCAGATTAGTGATATCACCGAGCTTACCCCTCTTGCGAATCTGGAGATGCTGTTTTTGGCCTACAATTACCAAATTCAGGATATCACCCCTCTTTCCGGGCTGGTAAACCTGCACATGCTTGACCTGAGCTATAACGACATAACTGATATTCATCCTCTCATTCAGAATGCCTTGAATGGAGGAATTGGGGCAGGAGACGTGGTGCTTCTGATAGGAAATCCTCTGGCGAACACGGCCCAATTAGATAGTCTCTGCTTCTTCGGGCCGGCAGTATTTGTGGAACCGGATATCGATTGGTGCCAATCTTTTTAAGGGTATACCGGGCCGGCCAGAAGAACCCTAAGGACCATATTTGAATTATCGTGGGTGGCATCCGCTTTAGGCGGATGCCGCGTCTCAGATGGAGTCGGCGCACGAGGAGAGATTGTCCCACAAGTCGGCCGTTCAGTCGGGTCTTAGCTCGTCTTTAGCGAAGTGTGACCCGACTGAAAACAAACTCCTTTGGAACGCAGGCACTTGGGAAACCACTCGTAGGGTCACACCCCCGACTTCGTTGTGGGTAAGACCCTACGAAACACAGCACACAATCTTTTGAGACAACCTCAGGACATACGCCGATCGCGGTAAAAAGGCATGTACTGACATCTACTTCAGCAACATCATCCGCTTGGTTATTGAAACCTCTCCACCTTCGAGCCGATAGAAATAGATGCCGCTTGCCGCCAGCCTGCCGGATTGGTCGGCGCCATCCCAGGTAACCTCACCGTATCCCTTGTCCATGTAGCCATCCAACAGGACAGCCACCTTCTGACCCATGATATTGTAGACGGATAACGTGACGTGGCCGCTTTGGGGCAGATAGAACTGGATAGCAGTGTATGGATTGAACGGATTCGGATAGTTCTGAGACAGATTGTACGTTGTCGGCAGATTTGTCGCCGGCTCGTCCAAAAGCGATTCGAACATTTTCATAACACTCGCCTTGCCTTCACTCTCCGGGCAATTGGCAAGCGCCTCGTACATCTGCTGGAGGACATTCCCTTCAAACTGTTTCAGTGCAATTTCAAAGCCTGTTTTGTCACCCTGGCCTGCTCGTTTTCCCGAGATGACTTGCTGCGCCCAGTTGTTGGTCACGCCGCAGATGTCATTGGCATTAACCTGGCCCGAACCATCAGCGTCGGCGTAGACCGAGGCCAACGGCGTCCACCTGTTGCCTGACGTATAGACATGGGCCGGTTTGATGCCCCAGGAAATGTCGCCGCTGTCCGGCCTCGAAGGGCCCGCATTGCCCCAATACAACCCCATCGGAAGAATATCTCGCTCATCAACGATGTCATCGTCGTTGGCGTCCCCGGGGAAAACCGCAACACCAGTGTAAAACGCATAAACATATTCGGAATCAAGGGGATTTTCGGCCATGTCAAGGATGCTGGTGCGAAGAGTGCAGATGATGGTGTCCAGGTCCATCAGGTAATCGGTAGTATTGTCGAAAGTTAGAAGATACTGGCCGGCATCGTATGTATGACTGAGCAGGTCACCCTTTCTACTTGTAATGGTAAGACCAGTTTCCAATGAGCTTGCTTGCAGCGCTTCATTAAACTGTATTTGAATCGGCTTCCAACTTATGAGGATGTCCTGACCCTCGCCGGAATGCGGTTGAATATTTATCACCTCCAACTGCCGATTGACAACACTTATCGTGAAGCTGTTGCTGACTGTAATCACACCATCGGAAGCCTCGATAATCACCGTATAGCTACTGTCCACATGCCGGTAGTCTGGTTCAAAGGAAAAGAGGGCGGTGGTGTCGCCGGGGCTGGTAAGCTCTGCTCCGGCAGGGCATTGCTGGCACGAAAAGTCGATTGGGTCGCCGTCCGGGTCACTGATGACAACTTCGCATTCAAATTTCTGTCCTTCCACCAGCACAGTGTCGTTGCAGATTCCTACAAACTCCGGAGGGCGGTTGGCAGTATCTATCGTCAGTGTAACCGGCACATACTGGGGGGAGTTGACGGCGTTGTCGGAAAAGACAGTGATAGTATCAAAGTAATCATCTGGCGAGAGGTCGGTTATGTCCACGCTCACCGTGACGGTCGAAGGCGCCGTGCCTATGATGTCTGAAAGGCTCAGCCAGGACTTATTCTTGCTCAACTCCCAATTCAGTGTACCCCCTCCGGTATTAGTAATCGTAAGGTTTTGAGGCTCGGGGTTAGCGCTTCCTGAGTCGGATGAGAAGCTCATCGAGTCTGGCGACCGTGATATCTCAGGAACCGCCTGCACAGTCAGAGTCACCGGCACATACTGGGGAGAGTTGGCAGCATTGTCAGAAAAGACAGTGACAGTGTCAAAGTACGGTCCTGGCGAGAGGTCGGTTATGTCCGCACTCACCGTGACGGTCGAAGGCGCCGTGCCAATGCTATCTGAAAAGATCAGCCAGTCAGTGTTCTTATGCACCTCCCAATTCAGTGTACCTCCGCCGGCATTGGTTATCGTTAGTATTTGAGGGTCGGGGTTGGCGCCTCCTGAATCGGCTGAGAAGGCTATCGAGTCCGGCGACAGAGCTATCTCACCAGCGATCTGAACAGTCAGGGTCACCGGCACATGCTGCGGTGAGTTGACAGCATCCTCAGCGATGACGATGATTGTATCAGTATACACTCCCGCTGTCAGGCCGGAAATATCGGCACTCACAGTGACAGCCCAAGGTGCCGTCACGACTGTGTCGGAAAGGCTGAGCCACAGGGCACTGGGACTTAACATGCAGATAAGCATCCCGCCACCGGTGTTGGTAATAACAAGGGTATCGGGAGGTGGGTTGCCCTCTCCCTCGGTCGCTGAGAAATCAATTGAGGTGGGCAACAGAGCAATTTGTATTGCGCCGCATCCGACGCCGTATGAGCCGACGAATGGTTCACACCCGCTGTTCGACTGCGTGCACGGCGAATTTTCAGTAATCTGGTAATCGCCGTTTGCAAAGTCACAGAAGAGTGGATCATCAGAGAAGTTGCCGTTCACGCCTTCCTGATCGGCGATGTAGCCTACCCAGTCGCCGCCGGCGTTGCCGTAAATATCACTGCAGAATAAAGAAAGCGAATTCCCGGGCGAAACGAATATCGCCTCTCCGTTCGCACCGAATGCGAAAATACAGTTGGATATTAATGACGTACCTATGGCATCACCTGAGTAGTAGATGGTATCGAAGTAGATACCGCTTCCGTAATTTGCTGAATTATTTACAAAGGTGCAATTTGTCAGCAGCGCGGATGAACCATCGCTGTAATAAATCGCGCCTCCTTGCTGAGCGGAGTTACCGTCAAACAGACATCCTGTCAGAGTCGGTGATGAACTATAGCAGTACAGCGCGCCGCCCGAATAATAAGTGTTACCGATGAACTTGCAGTTGGTCACCAATGGAGATGCAAACCAGCAGGACATGGCACCCCCCACATTGTTCTCGAAGACACAGTTTCGTATTGTCGGCCCGACCATGTCCATGTAGATGCCGGCGCCGCTGCCCTCTCCAGAATATCCTCCGCGGAAGGTGAAGCCGTCCACCACATTTTCCGAGGAACTATAGTAATCAAGATAGAGAGCACGGTGTGGATCATCGGAGGATCCCTCACAATCAATTATGGTGTTCTCCGGACCGCTCTCGGATTTCAAGACTATTTGCCACTCGTGCACGTAGAGATCGCGGTTGCCGTCACCGGTATAGGTGCCGGGAGCAATCAGGATCGTATCGCCATCTGCAGAGGCGTCAATTGCCTCCTGGATGGTAGGGTATTCCGAAGGGACATGGAGCATGTAGTCATCTATAACCTCGAGAGTGATGTATGCAAACTGCGGCGAGTTCCCGGCGGTCTCTGACTCAACCACTATCGTGTCATGATACGTTCCTGCTTCCAGACCAGTAATGCCGACTGAAACTGTAATAGTGGCATCGGTTGTGCCTGACGAAGGAACGGTCGAAAGCCAGGCCGAATCGTTGGACAAGGTGAAATCCAAGGGGTCTCCATCAGAGTCAATGTCAAAGGTCTGATCAGCAGGACTGGAAAAACCCTTGAAAGCACTGAAATTCAACACCTGCGGAGATACCACCAGGCTGGGCGGTGGCTCTTCTATAACCAGATTCACTTCCACATACTGTGGCGAGTTCCCGGCGGTCTCTGACTCAACCACTATCGTGTCAAGATACGTTCCTGCTACCAGACCAGTAATGTCGATTGAAACTGTAATAGCGGCATCGGTTGTGCCTGACGAAGGAACGGTCGAAAGCCAGGCCGAATCGTTGGACAAGGTGAAATCCAAGGGGTCTCCATCAGAGTCAATGTCAAAGGTCTGATCAGCAGGATCGAAATAACCCTCGACAGCACTGAAATTCAACACCTGCGGTGCTAACACCAGAATATAGCACTCTTCAACTGTGATGGTGAACATGACCGTGGTAATGTCGAGGCTATCGGCCGCATATAGCGTAAGCGGGTACGTCCCGGCATGATCAAAGCTGGGAGCGAAGTATAAATCGGCGGAGCCGTCGCCGTTGTCGGTAAAGGACATGTTCTCATACAGGGTATCTAACCAGAGTGCGATTGAATCTCCATCAGGATCGGTGGCCGAGAAGGCTATCTCGAGTGTATCACACTCATCAATGATGGTCGTGTCCGCGACCGGGTCTATCTCCGGTAAGCGATTGACATTATCGACGGTTATTTCAACAACTTCAGAGTCAGCCAACTCACCATCCGAAGCAATAAAGGTGACATAGTAAACATCAGCCTGGTCAAAGTTCGGTGCCCAGGTAAAGTCGCCAGTCCCGTCACCGTTGTCTGTGAAGTCGGCACCGATGGGAAGATTCTCCTCTGACAAGCTGGGCGTTGTTTCATCGGGATCGGAGGCTGTTACAGTAAAAGTCAAAGTATTCCCTTCATTGAACATTTTGGGGCCAATGGAATCCAGCGCTGGCGGACGGTTCACGTTATTGACGGTAATTTCCACCACCTCCAAATCAGCCAACTCACCATCCGAAGCAATGAAGTTAACATAGTAAACACCAGCCTGGTCAAAGTTCGGTGTCCAGTCGAAGGTGGCAGTATCGTAGCCATGGTCGGTGAAGCTCATGCCGTCATACAAGGTATCGGTGGTCAGAATAATCGAGTCGCCATCAGGATCGGAAGAAGTCACGAGTAATATCAGTTGCTCGCCCTCATTCACCTCCTGCGGCCCAATAGAATCCAGCACCGGCCGCTGGTTGCCAGCCTCAGCCACGTCAATCTGTACAACTTCTGAATCAACCGCCAAGGAATCATCAATAGCATAAAAGGTCACAAAGTACGTCCCGGCGTCGGTGTAACCCGGCGTCCAGTTAAAGTCGCCCGTACCGTCACCGTTGTCAATAAAGTTGGCGCTGCCGGGAAGAGTCGAGGTCGTCAAGGTCGGAATGCTCTCAGCATCAGAAGCCAAAACACCAAACGTCAACAGCACTCCCTCAGTGGTATTCTGGTTACCAATGGCAGCCAGCACCGGAGCCTGGTTGCCGGCCTCATTCACTGTGATCGTCACCACCTCAGAAACAACCGCTGAAGAATCATCGGTGGCATAAAAGGTAACATAATGTGGGCCGCTTTGAGTGTAGTCGGGCGTCCAGTCAAACTCGCCCGTACCGTCGCCGTTATCTATAAAGTTGGCACCGCCGGGAAGAGTTGAGGTCGTCAAGGTCGGAATGCTCTCGACATCAGAGGCCGAAACACCAAAGGTCAACTGCACGTTCTCAGTGGTACTCTGCGGCCCGATGGGAGCCAGCACCGGAGGATTATTAACTGGCGTAGTCGTGTCATGGACATGAAAGCAGTACGGCCCGCCCCAGTCCGGAACGAAATTACCAAGCGGCCCTTTCGTTGACCAAAACCACTCACCGGCCGGAGGATAGTATGCAGAATCGATGCAGAGAGTATCACTATCAGTGCTGGGTGTCGTTTCAATCCACCAGCATAGGCTATCAGTACCATCCACGATACCGGGGTCAAATAACTTGGCACCACCAAAACCAACGGTATCCGCGCCTACACCGTCAACACTGAAATCGCTGAGGACGAGACCGCCCGTGAGGTCGTAAAGGTCCGGCCAGCCCCAAGGGAAGGTATCATAGACAATGGCTGTAAAGTTGTCGGTATAGGCACCGCCTAAATGCGTGTACACCTCGAAGCCGTTGGTCGAGCCGCCGATCACCGAACCGTCACCTGGCGTGTAGGTAAAACGGAATTCCCATCGGACCGACTCATCCATTATTACTGAGTCGCCAGAATGGAGACCGGTCATGTTGTCCAGGGTGATCTCAGTAGCGGCATGGGCCAGCCCAAACGAAGCGCTTATGCTACAGATCAACGCGAGTTGAACGATACGGTTTGTTATTGTTACCTTGCCGATTTTCATACAGCACTCCTTTAAATTATAAAAATATTATATTTTAATATAAAGTATAACCGGTTAATGTCAATAGTTATATGGGGTTATAACAAAAGATTTATTGTTCGTCGCCAAGTGCTGTCGGACGAGATGAGGCCGTCCCAAAAGTGCCTGATGAAGGATAGAGAGACTTCGTCATTCCCGTGAAAACAGGAATCCATTTCTCTTGTCATTTCTGTCTAACCATACGTATTATGTTTGTACGCTTATAGTTACTTCTTCTGGATTTCTGCCCGACAGTCCGCCAGAGGCGGATGGCCGGCTTTCGCAGGAATGACAGAGCCGATTGCAACCTGCGCCACGATTGATCTTGACGTCTCTATAACCTTGAGAACTTACTTTTGAGACAACCTTGGATCGCTTGACGCTACCCAACAGGTCAATGATAGGAAATCATGTGGTATTATTTTCTAATTGTTGGGAAAGTATACAATTATACCATCTTGGATGCAATTTGGTATCAGCAAGCGCATCAGCCGCTGGTTGCAGAAAATTCAGTCAGGCTTGCAAAAAAGCCGGCTTTGGCAGCCGGCTTTCTAATTTGCCAAAGGGGCAAACACAACTTTATTCAGTTATGAGGATAACGATTTCTTCCGCAATCTCGGCTGGAAAGGGCTCGTCTGCCGGAATTACACCTTCGGTCCCCTTGATAAATAGGCCGAAAATAAACAGATAAGACAACGTTTTGCGGCCCTTTCCCTTAGCGGTAATTGGGCCGTCAATGGCCTTGAGAGCTATCTTTTTGTCACCCTCGGCCTTGTAAGCACCGTTCGGTTCCAGCCCTACGAGTTCTACCTCGACGCGGCCCGATTTGCCGCCTTTACCGGCCGGTTTGACCGACTTGACACGCGCTGTGCCCTTAGCGCCATCCTTGACGGCAGTGATACCACCGTAGTCCACGGCGCCATAAAGAAGGATCGGAATCAGGTCCCCGGGGGTAACGTACTTGGATGAAACATCCTGCTCAAAGACAATTTGCACTTTTGTGCCGGCGGACAATATGACATCTGCTTTCACCCCAGTGGCCAGCAGCGCGAAAGCCAGAACCGCCAGGCTTGCCAAATTCACTTTTTGCCATCTATCATGCATCGCACACTCCTTTGTCGGCTCTTACCATAACGCTTTCCTAAAACTTAGGCAAGTCCTGTTTTGGATCTCTATCAAAACTTATGCTGATTTTCTCACCTGACGCAAATTCAATCTCGCCGTTCATATCGAAGATAGCCAAGCGACTGTCAAGAATCTTGAGATCCGTGGGGTTCTCGCCCCAGGTCTCGTCAGCAGGATTGATATGATTCTTCTCGAGTGCTATGAAGATATGATCGCCTTTACGCCACGTGATGCTGTAACCCGTTCCACCTTTGCGAAATAAGTTACCCTGTCGCCATTCTCCGGTCTTGCCTCCTTTTTTGACGAGAATGTGCACATGGTAACCCTCCGGACAATACGTCAGAGAAAAACTATACTTCTGGTTTTTGAAAAAACGGTCCGCATTCGACAGGTAGGTATTAATGCTGTCAATGGCCCCGCCTCTTGTTGGGTCGCCTCTCAACTCTTTTCTGAACTTTTTCAGCTTTTCGACCGCCGTGACCAGCAGATATTCAGGATCATCCCGATGCGCCATAATATTGGCGATAAGCTCCTCGAACTTGGTGCTTGCCCTTTGGACGGTCTGTGTTTCCACCACAATTTGCTGTTGGGTTGAGGCTGCCTGTGTCAGCGCCTCACAAAGGGCTTTCTCATCCCGGCTTAAGTCTTTTCCGTAAAAATTGTTATCATGTCCGATCTGTCCTACAATCTTTTTCCAAATGGTGTCGGACTCAGCCGGGTTACGAATCGACTCTTTGAGTAACTCCCAGTACGTTAAAACCCGCCCGCTACGAGTGTAAAGAGTCGACGTATCATCCCACTGACGGAAACTATTTAAACCGGTCTCTACTTCTATATGGACCGAGTCGAGAACAAGACTATCGCTAGTCGGATGTTTTTCGGGCCAGCGGTTTTCACGGACAATGTCGGTTAGCTTTGCTATCACTCGGTCGAGTTCGTCTTTCGCAGCGTTTGTGCCAAATCCTCGATACTGCTCGCGTAGCTGTCCTGCCGCCACTCGGAACCGGTCGAAAAACCATTTCGCCACCCAGGCGTGTTCATACCTATCGTAGGTATTGATGATTTTGGACCGCTCCTTGCTTGAAACCATGAGCTTGTTATGGTCATGTGATCTGAGGATATTGTCCTCGACCTGCGTTGATCGGGATAGCAGAAACTGAAAATGGTACAGGTTCGGCAGCGAAAATACGCCGATCCAGATTAGGCTCAGCAGGGCGGCGTACTTTGCCAGTGTCCGGATTCTTGATACTCTCCGACTGCGTCTGATGGAGCTCAATAACCAGTAAAACGGCTCCTTGATACCGACCGGACTCATCTTGGACGGGGGAGCATAGATGGAGCGACCGACATCGGCGCCGATCTTCTCGGGTGTCTGCCCGGTGCTTGAGACGAAAAATATCTGAATATCCAGCGTCCGACCGACCACAACTTTTAGAAACTCCTTCAGTTTTACCAGGATGTCTCTTACCGTGCCGGTCCAGGTGGAGTTGGATGCAATTTTGTTGCTGGTCAAGACCCTGTCCAAAAACACCTCATAATCTTCGGCAAAGAAACGCTCATCCTCGACACTGATCAAAACGGTCTGGTTCTCAGACGAGAAGCCGGGGAGGATGTCAGCCTTGGTAACCACCAGGGCAACCGGAATCGGCAACCGCCGGTTCAGCGGCGCCAGCTGTTCCAGGAAGTTCACGAAAGAAGCCACGTGCGCCTGGGTGCGCGCCTCGCTTCCCAGCATCTTGGGGTCATAAAAGAACAGAACCCCGTCACAGCCCGACATGAAATCAACCACTTTTTCAGACAGCTCATGCTCTCCCGTGATGGAAACGGCCTGACCGTTATAGTCGTAAGTGACTATAGGGATTTTCTTTTTCCGGTCGACAATGGCATTAAACTGGAGAACTTTATCGCCTTTAGTGGGATCGGGGAATTTTCTTTCTTCGCGAAGATCGACCACCGTACCGACGTCGGTCTTCGTTCCCACCCCCCAGATACGGCGGTAGTTGGTCAGTAACTCACCGGCAGTGGCGTTGTCCGTGACGGAAATCTGAAGGTTTCTGGAAACCTTGCACTCTTCGTTGAGAACGGTAAAATAGATGGTCTTACCAGAGTTGTCATGGCCGTAGATGCCGATACGTACTCCGGACGGCCACTCGAAGCCGCCGGCAGCGGCAACCCCCTTTCCCTTGCGTTTGGAGGCGGCTTTGGCGCCTTTTTTGAATACCTTAAAAACTTTGCCAAACTTCACGAATTACTCATATCCCTGTTACGTCGTCAAAAGGTTCCCATTCATCTGCCGGCGTCACCTTGTACTGTATGCGATCGCTTCTCGAATTGGTCGAACCTGCTTTGCGCGTAGTCACCCCATTTCATGGGAACGTAGACAGCCAGCAAAATGAAGAAAAGAATAATCAACCCATAATACAAAAAGGCCGGATTGCGCTGGGTAATGACCAGTCTGAAGTACCGCCAGCTAAAGAAAACGCCCTTGATTTTCCCACCCAGTTCGCCCAGGGTGGCTTTCACCCTCGACCAAAAGCTTTTCTCCCTCAGGTAATTCCAGTCCTTGAGGTAGTGCTCGAATAACCGACTCTTTTGCTTCAGCTTGTTAAAGGTATCAACTCGTTGCAAATGAAACTCAAGGGAGGTGCGGTCAGCGATGATGTCTGCTCCCAATTGCTGCCGCCGGCGCGCCAGCTCAAGGAACTTCAATGAATCACCCAGCGCCGCAAGCTGCTCCGGGCTGAAATCGGCTGTCAGACTTTTGCCGAACTTGTTCAAGTACCGGGCAATTTCATTCAGGAGAAAGGAGTTCAAGCGATAGTTGTTGTTCAGGCTCCCGTCACTAAACAGAAGGGGGACCAGATGTTGTTCAAAGAAGGGAACATCCTGTTTAACACCTCGAATCCCCCGGCAGTAGCTGTAGGCGCGGTTCGACAGGCCGTCAATATCAGCCTCTGATTCAAAAAAGGTAATCAGTACCTGGATGGTCAGTTGACGGAGATCGGAGCCGGTCAGGGGGGACAGCTTGATCTTGTCCAGAAAGAACTCATCAAGAGCCACCGCCTTGTCGCGCTGCTTGCGCAGCGCCTGGAACACGGCGTAAATACCGTTGTATGTCTGGAGAAAGGCTTCGGTTTCAAACTGGGCGTAGCTGCTTTCATACGTGTCAAGGTATCTAAAAAGGTCATCTACGTATGATTTTACGGCAATGTCTTCTTTCATCTTACAGCGCTGCCTAAACGGCGTAAACGATTAAGTCCATTTTTCCTAAATTTGCAAACTTATCGGCCTCGCCAGCCCCACGGAAAATCAGAGTCACCTGGCGTACCGACGACGACCGGAGCATATCCTGAGCACGCAGAGCCACTTTGTCGCCAAATGTCACCACATCGACTTCGACCGGATCCGTTTCGCCCAACCCGCGAGCTTCGTTCATGCCCAGCCGCACCTGCATACTCGACCACTCCGCGGTGCTGAAGAGGTCCTTGTTAATCAGTATCACCGTGTCGGATATGGGGCATGGCTCTGGAACATCGATCAACAGGTAACAGAGCTCTCCTACCCGCTCCAGCCTGCTGCCGCCATATTCCACTACCCGATAGGTCCGGCCGTGATATGTCAGAGTATCGGTAGCAACTGCCTGTTCGCCGAGCTGTTCCCGCTTGACCTGCGCCAGGAATCCCATGATCCCGCGCAAGTTCGCCATTATCTCGTCTATGGCACGCAGATGACCGCCCAGATCGGTGTGATTGTATTCGGCCAGCAGAAAGCCGTCGACGGAAGACATAAACCGGCCTACCTCGGAGTTCATCTGCTTGACAAAAAACCTTTCGTTCAAGAAATCCTTCAAACCCGGTTTGAGATTCAAAAGCGTCGAGAAAACCCGAAACAGCTTCTTAAAGAACATTACCATATAAAGTGGATGAAGTGCATTTTTTCCAACGACAAAAGCGTCCAGCGTCGATGACAGGTGATAGGCAAACTGGTAAATGATCCCCCTGAAAGCAGTTTGCAAACTGGTCTGCTCTCCCGCCAGCGCCCCGCCCGCGGCTATGGCTGCGTATGCTCTTGATGAAAGGGACAGCAAATTCTCCAACCGGTCGCGGTAGTCCTTCGCCTTCTGGGTCAGCCGCTCATCGGCGTTCAGGCTCAGGCAGGGAGGATAATAGCCGTCGGAATGAGCAACCTCGCTGCCATCGACACTCACTTCTGCAATTTGCAGATAACGCGCTTCCGCAAGGTTGGGTGGCTGACCAAGCGCCAAGCAGTAGTTGCCGACCAGATACGGTATGCGGGGAAGATCCTCCTTGGGATCGGGCTCGCCTACTTGCTTTCTGGCATCAGCATTGACTCCGATATAGACCGGCACTACCGGAGTATCGACCTCCTTCTCAGCCCGGACACTACCCTGGTTCGACTCGTTTATCTCGATGATGCTGCCGTCCGGTGTCAGTGCCTGACATCTCACCACTTCCACCCGCAGGCGGTTGGCGCTCACCGAAAGGTTGAAACTCAACGCCGGCTTTCCCGAAAACGTCTTTCGAATCAGCCCATACTTATCGCCGACACCCAGAGCGTACCATCGAGCCAACTCTTCAAAGTATTTTTCCTGGTCCTTCAGATGCTGCTGGGTAATCAGCATCCCGTCCTGCCAGTTCACGGAATATAACTGTAAGTCACTCATTAATTCTGCCTCAAGAATTTCCAAGGGAATTTATGCTCCATCAATTGCCATGTCAAGGTTAATAGAGAGCAATTGGCAGTTGGGCTTTCCCAAGCCACAACTATCAAACGAATGTGGAATATCCCAGGTACCCTTTCCTATCCTTCCTGCCCAGCACAAGCCCGCACCTGTCGACCTTAATTGTAATTTGGCCGTCCAGATTGTTCGGCATACAAGTACTCAACACCCATTCAAGCTTGCGGCGCTTTGACTTACCCGGCAACAGATCGCGGGCTTCGTCCGGGGCTACTCTGAGTACCTGTAATTCATAACTTGAGTCGCGCTCCTTAAATGACCGGCCAACCACAAATCTCTTGCCAAGAGCGCTCGAGCTCGACCCCAGACGAGACCGAATGTCATCCGGAATGCCATACTCAGACTCAACATTTTCCACGATGCGAAAATCATACCCGAAGAAATAGCGCAAAACTTTCTCGACAAAAGAGGGATTGCCTGCCCAGAAGTGAAAGCTCGGCATGATAGACACCCAGAACAACGTCTCGCTAATTTCCGGAGACTCCTCCCAGGGAGTGAAGTCAAGCAGCTTCAGGTACTGCAGCAGGTGCGCCAAGTCTACCGCCCCGAACGAGAATTTCAGCGACTGATACATGGCGATGGCTTGGTGACGAATAACGGCAGCATCAAAAGGAGCCATAAAGGCGCGGGAATTCTCCTCCCATGCGCCAGTCCGTGAGGTAATCCCCCCGAGGCCGTAAAACATCTGATAGGGCAAGTAATCGACGGCGCTGGGATATCCCACTTTCAGCACTATCCGGGTATCATCAGTAATGCCTGCGCCCGGCTCCGGGCTCTGCGTTTGAATCTCGCCCCGGTAGTTTTCATATTCTCCCACGGCCAAAATATCGACATTGTCGATGTCTACACCCATCTTCGCCAGCACGCAGAGCGCCGTAATATAATAAAACGGATGCCGCCGGTTGCAGAAGTCCGGCATTGTCTTTTGCTCAACCTGATTCATTATTTGGTGATCTCAACCTTGAACTGGGTGTTGACCGGCGACCGGGACTTCAAAAAGCTTGTCAGGCGCGTTTGCAGTAGTGAGGTCTCGTCGTCAGAATGGAACTCCTCACCGTTGATCTTCACCCGCACGACAATGCAGCGCATGACCCCCCGACCGGCTCGTTCGACGCCGTTCTCGCAGCTTACGTTCTTTATTCTTGGATCAAAGGTGCGTGCCCAGTTCGATATTTCTCGGAAGGTCAGAGCTCGGTCGCGGCTGCGAAGTCGGGCTGAGGCCTCGGTGACAACCTGCTCGTCGGTCTTGGCCGGGATGGCGCCCGCTGTCGGAATGACATTTTCAACCGCCTCTATTCCGGGGTGCCTTTCATACAACTCAACGATTTTACCGGCTGCAATGGCATTAGCGCTTACCCCTTCCGTCACGGAATAGCTAACGGAAATGGAATCGGGCGGCAGGTCAATACTTGATGAGAAATCAAACCACAACACCAGCCGCTCGTGGCGCTCTTCGAGTGAATACTGTTTCCCGGAACGGTCCGGCTGAATCTGATGTATGCCGGTGTATTCGCGGCCGTCGGAATCAACCACACCGGTGATCTCAAGGATGTTGGAGATCGGTTCGGGAAGTTCCACCTCGACCAGCCGACTTCCGCCGGTATGTTTGAACAACTTCAGCTCATTCTTGTTGACGGCAATGAAGCAGTCAAAGCAAATGTCAAAAGGGGACTGGAGCCTCGACCTGTCCCCGCCCGGCGGGAGGTCTAACCGCATCCAGTAGCAATTCTCACTGAGAGAGCTGATGTCAATCTGACCGCGAGTCAGCAGTCCGGACAGCTCCTCACTGGGCGGACCCATCTCCCACGTGACAGCAAACGACTCCGGCAACGCCATGAAACTGTCTTCGAGCGGCTTGAAAAGGTCGTTACTGGTTCGCAGTCCACCCCAGTCTCTCGCCTGGCCACCAGAGGCGATGATCTCCTCGATGCTACCTGCAAGCCCCGGGCAGAAGCCGCAGTCCTCGTAAAAGGAACCAAAGTGGGAGCCGGGATACCAGCGGGCCCAGCGAAGCTGCTTTTGCGCCTGGGGTGCCGCCTTCAAGAACAGAACGGCGCCTGCAAAGTCTGCCGGCTGGCCATTGTAATCGACGGCAATAAATACCTGCCCCGGGCCGCTCGAGGATGCCGGTGAGACCACAGCCGCAGGTTTTGTCCCTTCAGGGACGGGAGACAAGTCTATGATCGAGTCGTTAAGCCTCAGGAAGATATGTTTGACCTGAGCGGAAAGCAGCTTTTCGTTTCGCAGAGATGAGAAGAAAAAAGTCTGCCCTCCTTCTCGCTTTTCCTTATAGAAGAATCGCGTATGCGGGTCGATTTCCACCATCGGGTCGACTGGCCGACAGCGCATTACGGTGTAGGCGGGCACTGGCCACCTTTTGCTCTCGGGGGCAAGCGATTTTATCAGCAAACCGGTCGCAACGTCCCAGGTGACGTCCACCCTTTTGTCAATTCTGGCAAGCTGGTGGGAATACAACTGCAGGAGGATTCTAACAATCGGGTCCAGCCGCTCGGGAGACTCCGGAATCTGGCGATCCCAGGCTCGCAACTGGCGGTGCATGTCAGCGAAAATCTGTTCCGGCGATCGGGACTTTTCCATGTCGATACCTCAGCCTGCTGCCTTGGAAACTGCTACCCCAGCATGTAACTGGCTTCAAACTTCTTTTCTTCGCTGCCGTCACGATAATTTCCGCTCACCTTTACAGACATGCCCAGCGCATGAGGATGGGTATTGCTGACGTTTACGAAAGAGACCGACACGTTGTACAGCCGCTTTTCAAACTTGCCAATGGCGTTTCTCAGGCTGGCCCTGATGTCAGCCTTGTTGGCCATCACAATATCGGAAAATTCCTTTCCCCAGAGGTCGCACCCGAACTCCCTATCAAAAGGCATGCTGCCGATACGGGTGCTCAAAAGCAAACCAATTGAATATGTCAGCGACTGTTTCAGGTCGGTTCGCGGCAGATAGCCGTCACGCAGGATCAGAGGGAGCGCCAGGTATTCCATCGAACAGGATCAGTTAATTTTCACCAGTGAACCCTTCACGGTAACTATAGCACCACCTTCCACCGTAGCGTTCATGCCGGCTTTTATGTCGTAATTCATACCCCCTTCGCTTTTCAGATTACCACCGGCTTTGAGCTCAGTATCCTGGCTACTTTCCACTTTGATCGCGGCTGCCGACTTGAGGGTTATATCGCCACTGGTGCTCTCGAGACTTATGTTCTTACCGCTCAGACTGATGTCCCCCTGGCTTTCGATCACTATTTTCGGTCCGTCCAAGGTGAGCGTTATTGAGTTCTTACTGTCTTTCTGAACGATAACAATAGCCTCAGAACCCGAGCTGTCGTCGAAATAAATCTCATTGCCGCTCTTGGTGCGGAACAGCTTGAGGTTGTTTTCCGCCCCTTTCCAGCCAACGGGATGGTCAACCGGGGGAATATCATTGCCGTTATACAGGCTCCCCAGCACCAGCGGTAACGACGGGTTACCCTGCTCATAGCCGATCAGGACCTCATCGTCCACCTCTGGGAGGCAGAAGAAGCCCTTCATTTCCCCGGCATGCGGGGTCAGGACGCGCACCCAGATTTCGGGCTCAGCTTTGGAGCCACCCTTCACGTTCCAGTGGAATTTTACCTTTACCCGACCAAGCTGCTCCGGATCGTCGGTGTCAACTACAAGTGCGCTCTGCAGGTCGGAAAATGGCGTCCGAGCGAACTTCCTTTCCGGGAAGGCGAGATCCAGGGGAGTACAGGTGAACGTGTTGTGATACTTGCCGCTTTCGTCAAACATGTGTCTTGCCGACTTGACCCAGAAAGTACCGTCGAGCTTATCCATCCCCTTGATCTTGATGCAGTGTCCGACTGTCACCGCCGGAATGATTGACTGGCCGTGACAGGTAACCATTTTACCGACGGCGCTCTCCCTCACAAGTTCGAGAGTCTGATCCAAATCCCCCTGGCTGGCGGACTTCAAACGCGGCGCAAAACTCCCATCCGGGTACATTTTCTTGGAAGCGTCGTGCGACACCTTTGACATATCCGATAACGACGTTCTCAAGGCGCCTGCGGTCTCGCCCTCATAGACCTCTTTCTTGGAGTAGTCATAAGCCTGAGAGCCGATCTTTTCCACCCCGGTTCCCAGCCCCATGGCAAAGGCGCCCAGCGACTCGCGCCAGATCAACTCCTCGGTCTCAGAGCTACCGGCCTTGGCCAGGCTAAACTCCTTTCCATCGTAGAAGGCGAACATCCCGCTGGTCGAGGCCAGACGCATGACATACTGATAATCGGTTTCGCGGTACTGGACGGAGAACTTCAGAGAACCTGGGGTCGATTCGATGGTGCCGACGGTGATTTCGTAGTTGCTCAGTATTTCTTTGATGATGTCGCTGGCGCTCTGATCGTGATGCAAAGCATTCTGGCGGGCGCCATCCGATGGCGCTGTCGGGCTGTGGGCCGTCACCAGCACCGTGTTCAGGCCGTCGATGCTGTTGTCGAGGCTGACCTCGGTCACCACGCCAATGAATTCCAGCAGGCGAGCGGGATCAACCACGCCGCCGTAGGGGGTGATCGTCACCGAGATCGCTTTGCCCAGAAAGCCTGTATAAGCAGCCGGATCGTCAAAGTCCTTTTCGGTCGAGGCCTTGCCGACCTGTCGAATCCGCACCCGGAGGAGGTGATGGTCATCTACAAACTGGTCCAATTGGACCGAAGAGACGTCGTGCTTGATCTCTTCATTGTCTATCCGTATCCGGCATTCCGCCGAGGTTTGAAGTATTGCCATACAACCCTAACGGAGGTTTTCTCAAGCAGCCTTTACCGGGTAGAACCTTCCGTCTACCCGGCAAAGACGACTTTGACTATTCTTCCCAGCGATTGTCTATCTCAGCATCGGCCACGGTGAGCTTGTGACACGAGATTTCAAAATACTGACAAATCTGCTCGTCGGGACGGTCCTTAACGTGCGGGATTGTCTCCTCGTACCTGGTGATAAAGCCTTCCTCCCAGGTCAGCTCCTTCATCGTGGCATCGTCGGGATTCTTAAACGTCACTTTGCCTGCTTTCCAATTGGGCTTGCTGGTGTCCATCGCCCAGCGGGCAATATCGACGTTTCCATCTTTATCGGATTCAGCCCTGACCTTGATGGTCCCGGCATGGGCCCGGTCGGAGGGACGTCCGGTTTCATCGCTGGCAGTGTACAGGTCGTAGGACACTTCGTACACGTTCTTGTACGTAACGCCATCGATCTCGAGAATTGGTCTGCGTGCCATTCTTGCACTCCTTAATAGTTGTTAGGTTATAGGTATAGTTTATTTGTGCTTGTCTAAGTCCACATCCACGTCCTTATAAACTCGTGGGCGGCAGATGTCCACATCTGCCCCGTCCAGGTCGACGCACAAGGACGTGCGCCAATCACTTTCTGGCTATTTATCCTTCACGTTTGTCTGGTTGTCTTCATTCCAGGCGGTAAACTCGATGTTAAAAGTTCGGGCCGGGTACTTCGGGTTCAGGCTCACTTTGATATCGATCTCCTGCCGCTTGCGCATCTCCTCATCGGCGAAAATCTCCACCCGGTAGTCCTGAAGGATGTTGTCGCCGCCGCTGATCGCCTTCATAAACTTGTCGATATCCCGGCGCATAGCGTCGATGAATTTCTGGTCGATAACGGAGAAGGTCTGTTTGTTGAGGTAGTGACGCAGCGTCTTGTATACATAGTCGTACGTACGCCGGATCGAGTAAATGTTAAAGGTTTCTTTGGTGAACAAAGTCGCGGCGCCCATGGCGACCGCCGTACCTTCGAAGTTCACCATCGGGTTGACGCCTTTCTCGTTGATCTTGCTGGCGTCAGGCTGATTGGCTCGGAACCGAAGGTACTTGGCGTCGGCAATCTTGCCGTGTTTGAATCCGGCCATCGGCTGCTGCATGCCGACTGTCGTATCCCCCTGGTACATCTTTCCGGCGACCGCCGCCGAGGGCGGGATCCACATGTCGTCGTCTTCGTACTGGTTGGCGCTGCGAGCTAAAATGTAGTTGGCAAAAACAGACACATACTGCTTGTAGTTGTCGATACCGGGAAGATTGGCGTAAGTTGGATCATCGAGCATGTCCATAACCTCCTCAAACTTCTCAAAATTGGGCAGGTCGGTCATGACATGCACCTTGTTGGGCAGACCCAACTGTCGGGCTACAGTGTCAATGTTCTCCACGCTTCCGAGATAGCCCGGAACCACGGCCATTGCGAAACAATCCTTGACGCTCCATTCGCGGTAGAGGTCAGCAATAGCTTTGGTCAGTTGTTCAAACTTATCACGGTCATCCGGATTGGTCAGTTCTTCGCCGCTGACGTTCGCGAAGTAGGCGTTGACCTTTTCGTCCGGTTCCTGCTGGGCGTTGGCGAAGAACTTGTCAATGGCGCGGTAGGTCGTCTCCAGTTCACGGCTGGCCTTGTGCACCTTTTTCATATTCTTTTCGAGATTGGTCTCCAGCTTGGTGGCCTGTTCGTTCAAGTCCTTGCGAACGTCATCGATGTTTTCAGATTTGGAGAGATTTCCCACCCACACCTTGAGCCGCTCCGTCAGCAGCTTACGCTGGGTGGCAAAATTCTTTTTCGTCAGGAACTCCTTGCGCTGGAAATCCTTCTTGGGGTCAAGCCATTCGACACCCCGTACCAGGTCGCCGTCGGCTGTCTTGAACGACGGCAACAGACTGGCCAACTTGCTGAAATCTCCGAAGGAATCGCTCAGTATCGAAGCGAACTCCTCCTCTGATACCTTTTCCGCTACTTCCTTTTCCGGCTTAGCTTCGGCAGCCGGTTCCGCTTGCGGTTGCGGTTGATTTTTTTCTTCTTCACCCATTTATCACTCACCTCCCTTCATCGCTATTCGCTGAGAAGGTCAATATAATAGTTTGCCACCTTTAACAGCGCCTCTTTTTTCTCTTTGTCCTTCAGCGTCTTCTTGAGGGCGTTGTTCTTTTTCAACTGTTTGTCCAGGTCAGCCATCATCTCCTTGCGGTAATATGTTTTCTGGAGATGGTCGTTTTTCTCAATCAGCTCCTTTGAGGTGAAATCCTTCATGGCCCTGATCTCGAAGCTGGCGTTGACCGGTTCCCCCTCGGCCGTTTCCAGTTCCGCCGAAAAAGAGGGCCGGAACTTCTCAAACACCTCCTTGAGGTTGTCGCACCTGGCCGGAGTTACATCGGGGTCTTCCTCGCTGTTCAAGCGCGCGGCATAGAGCAGCTTGTTGGAAGGAAGGAGCTCAACCGGGAGGGAGTCATCTCTCTGAATCCGTTCGGTTGCTCCAAGTATGAATTTTGCCATCTACTCCTCCTATAAACTATATCACTGTGTATCAGCTTCTTCTTTCCTGGTAAAGACGTACGAACCGTCTTCAACCTCAATCATAATATGGTCGCCGGGTGACACCTGCCCGGTGATAATGTCCACCGACAGCTTGTTGATAATGTCCTTTTCGATAATCCGCTGTATGGGCCGGGCTCCAAGCTCAATGCTATACCCGTCTTTAGCCAGCTTGCCTCTCGCCTCGGGGCTAAGGGTTGCCTTGATATTCTGGTCTTTGAGCAAACTGCACACCTGATCAAATTCGAGTCCGGCAATCACTTCCACCTGCTCTTGGGTGAACGTATGGAAGACAATAATATCATTCAAACGGTTCAAAAACTCCGGGCGAAACTTTGTGAAAAGAAAGCTACGTATTTCCTCCATGTCAAGCTCTCTTTTCTCGCGGTCGGCCTCAAGAATGCGGTCGGCGGCATAGTTTGAGGTCAGCACCACGATGCAGTTGGAGAAATCGACCGTGCGGCTTTGCCCGTCGGTCAGGCGACCGTCATCGAGAAGTTGCAAGAGAACGTTAAAAACATCGGGATGGGCCTTCTCAACTTCGTCAAGAAGCACAATGGAAAACGGCTTGCGCTTGACCGCTTCGGTGAGAACGCCGCCCTCTTCGTAGCCGACGTACCCGGGCGGCGCGCCGATCATCTTAGCCACCGAATGGGACTCCATGTACTCGGACATATCCAGCCGCACCATGGCATTCTTGTCATCAAAAAGAAACTCCGCCAGCAGCTTGGGCAGGTAGGTCTTGCCGGTTCCCGTCGGTCCCAGAAAGAGAAATGACCCCACCGGTCGGTTGGGCAGCTTCAAACCAGCCCGCGCCTTACGCACAGCGTTGGCGATACCGATGATGGCTTTCTCCTGCCCGACAATCTTCTTCGAGAGGAACGACTCCATATTGACCAGGCGGTCCTTTTCCGCGGTCAACATTTTGGATAGGGGGATACCTGTCCGGCGAGCGACTACGGCAGCGATATCGGGGTCGTTGATTTCGTGCTTCAACGTGTCGACAACCGACTTTAAGGCGTTTAAGCGTTCGACTTTCTCTTGAAAATCTTTCTTGAATTCGGTCAGTTTCATGGTATTGGCGGTCATTTTACATCTCCCGTAGTAACCTCCAAACGGTGCCCCCAGAATCCATGCAGCCGGTCAACTCCGCGCGAAAAATCATCATACGCCGCCTGCAGCTTCTCAAATTCCTCGACATCCTTTCGCGGGTCTTTTCCTTCGCAGGCCTCCATCAGATGTTCAATCTCGGAAATCTGCTCCGTCAATGGAGGAATCGCATTGTGGGCGAATTCCTCTTTCACGCTGAACTCCGACCCGGCCTCATCGACAATATCCAGAGCGACGTCTGGCAGGTTGCGCTCGCTCAAATAGCGCCGGGCATACTTCACCGCGCCGACTACAGCCTCAGAAGTATAGGCGATCTTGTGGTGTTCTTCATACTTGGAAAGGACGCCCTTGACGATTCGCACAGCTTCTTCCTCATTCGGCGGCTCGACTTTGACTTTTTCAAAGCGCCGGTCAAGGGCTTTGTCTTTCTCAAGATGCTTGGTATATTCCTCCTCGGTGGTAGCGCCGATCAGGCGAATCTGGCCGCGAGCTAATGCCGGCTTGATAAGATTGGCCGCATCAATCCCGCCTCCGCCGCCTCCGGCAGCCGTGATTGTGTGGATTTCATCAATAAAGAGAACGATCTTGCCGCCCGACTTGACTGTCTCGCCCACCAGCGTTTTGAACCGTTCCTCGAATTCCCCCTTGTACTTGGCGCCGGCCACCAGCGACCCCATGTCGACCTGCATGACCTTCACGCCATCAAGCGCTTTCGGTACTTTGCTGCCGATCACCGCCTGGGCAAACCCCTCAACAATGGCCGACTTGCCCACCCCGGCGCCGCCGACCAGAACGGGACTGTTTTTTCGCCGACGCAGCAGAATCTGGATCATCTGCTGCAATTCCTTTTCCCGGCCGATCATCGGATCAAACTCACCGGCGGCAGCCTGATTGGTCAAGTCGACGCAGTAGCGAAGAGTCCCAGCCACTTCCCTTCCGGCTTCACCGGCCGGCCTCCCTTCTTCTGCAGCAGGGGCGGCGGTAGCGATTTCGGCCACCGACTTGCTGTCGGCAATCGCTTTGTAGCAATCTTCTTTAGTAATTTCGATCTTGTCGCGGACATACGGCGAAAGCTTGGTCTTGGGGTCAAATATGGCGATGAAAATATGCTCCGGCTCAACGAGAGCATCATACAACTTGGCTTTTTCCTCCATTGCCTGTGTGAGCACGTCTTGCACGGAGGGGGCAATACTGAGACTTTCACGCGCCGATGACCGGCTGGACTGCTCTTTGAGGTGATCTTCGACCGTTGACTCGATGAAGGCCCGGCTTTTGCTGAGTTGGTTGAGAATCGACTCCACCTCGGAGCCTTCGTGCCTGATAACCGCGATGAGCAGGTGCTCAACCTCGATTTCCGGATGCCTGAACTCCGCGGCCACTTCCCTGGCATTTTTAATAACCGCCCGCGAATCCGATGAATAACTGGCTATGTCCATAACACTACAATCTACTTATCCCTTATGATACACGTTTCAAAAAACAATTTCCAAAAACAGCAATACCCAAATACTTCTCAATTTGAATTTATAATAAATCCCTATCTTAAAGTCAAGAAGTTTGTTTCTTTCGTTAACTGCCTACACAACGATAACTTACGCTGGCAGGTAATAGACCATTCTGATCTCGATCATCAAAGGTGTCTCGTGCGCTCATTCCAGCTAGTTCGACCCCCGTGCACCATGTGTGAACTGTTAATCACATATATCTGTCACACTTCCATCAATCGTCAGCGGCTAGTCTCGTATCTCAAACGATATCCGGTCGGTGATATAGTCTCCCATTGATACTATCAGCCAGTAGCTGCCGGCCTCGTCTGGGAGACCTATATGTTCACGCAGATCGAGGTTGAAGTAGCCTCCACTGCGAACCGTCGGGCCGGGCGGCTCGTCTTCCTGGGATGGCACGGGAGCCAGGTTCGGTTTCTCGAGGACCGGTTTGGTCCAAACGGCCGGCTTGTCTCTTCTGATCACAATCAGGCGAATCCAGGTATCTGGTTCGTCGTTACACTTCTGCATGAACTCGCCATCAATGACATAGCTGCCGAACATGGGTACTGGCTCGCCGACCTTGAATTCCGCGACGTCCAGAGTAACTGCAACCCCCAAGTCTTCTATTTCAGGCGACTTGGGAACCGGCTCAAAACTGGGGAACTCCATATTTGTATCTCCTTTGTCATTACTTATCTCAGCAATTGTGACTGTACCCAGGCATAATGACAATACGTATATTGTCAAAAGCAGGAAGAAACGACCCGCAACTCCTGCCATGAACCTACCGGGGGAACTTCCACTTTGGTTGCAACACATTCTTGGTCAACTCCGTCTCGCGCACGAAAGTACGGCACCCGGGATCGCTGGTTGCCTCGTCATGAAAAGCTTCGTTTCCGGGGCTGCTTTCAAACCACATAGTACACTTGTTATACTTGCAATGAGCTGAATGCGACGCATCATGCCAAGCTACCGTTGATGGCACCAAGCCCATTGCATGGCCAACCTCGTGCATACAGGCCACGACGATCTGGTTGTTGGCGTTAGCCTCAGTTGTTAGATCCAGATATTCGCCTTTGCAAATGAGCAGATGAAGACAGTTTGAACCACCCCAACCCCCATACGATCCAGCCTGCAGATACGTTAGCCGAAACTTCACTTTGTTGGCGGATGAGGGCGTTAATCCAGTGCCTGTGAAATCTATCTTGAATTTACGCTTCCCTCTCGTTCCTACCATCTCCACCTTTGGAGTGAAAGCTTTCCATGTTTTAACCGATACGCCCAGCACCGAAATTGTGTCTTCGTATTCGACCTTAACCACCCAATTGTGCCCGGCGAAATCATAGGGGCGGATTTTCGCAGTGGATGTAAACGGGGTGGTGTTAGCTTCCTCGGCAACCCACTTGGTTTTCGCCCCATAGCTTCCGAGTAGGGGCGAAGCATGGTCAATGACACAAAAGTGTACTTTCTGGGGGACGCCATTATTAGCGCAGTATTTGTCTCCCCATTTGAACCCTTTCTCGACAGTGTCGAAATTGTCCTTGTAGTCACCGAGGTGACGCTTACCGGTATCCTTCAGCTCGATAAAGCCTTTGGCGTAACCGGTCTTGATCCTGTTCACAATCGCAGCCGACAAACCATACTTACCGGCGCCGTCTTTGGTTTTCATCTCGGCAATGTCGAAATAGAGCTTGCGCCACACGTGGAACCATCCGGAATACTTCTTGTATTTCATCCTTCCTTTGATCCTGGCGCCTACCCGAAACCTATCGCCGCCATATGTGGAAAGCGTAAGAGTAACCTCGGCAATGCCCTTGGCGTCAGTTACGCTGGAGACTGCAGACAGGAAGGCTCGCTTGGCGGGCGGAAGACCAGCACGGTTCGCCGCCTGGGGAGGATCAGGAGTGTCCAGTGTCCACTCTACCCTGATTCCTGTTTTCCTGGGTTTGATTCTGGCCTTTATGGTAATCTTGCGACCGTGTTTTGTGCGGTTAACACCCTGCGTCATATTTACATACTGACGGTAGGTGCGGCCCGGAAATACCTTGTCAATCTGGTACTTTGCTCTGCGAATGCGAGCCCGTTTACCGCTGGGACGGCGGACTTTGTTCGGCACTACCGCCGCTGCATCAGACATCACACCTCTTTTTCATCACTGTCGAAGTGTTCCGCTTCGGAATTGGGGAATTCGACGGCAACTCTCCCCGGCGGAATATTCTCTTCCTTCGCCAAACCGTTTGCGTCCAGAGTACCACGTTTCTGCTGTCCGTCCGGCAGATGCAGGATGTAATCCTCATTAGCTACCACATTCCCATCCTCATCCAACAACTCAATCTCTATCCAGTCCTTAAACTCCAACAACCCCGATTCCTGTTTTACTCCGAACTCGGTATCTTCGACCTTGACGGTGAAAAAGTACTCCGGAGGATTGTACTTTTTGCCGTATTTGTCAAGTTCTTCCTGGGTGGGGATTTCGTCGGTGTCCTCGTGGTACTCGTACTCCCATTGGAGTTCAATTCTTTTTTTCATAACCGTTGCCGGCAGTTCGATTATTTTGTCGTGGGCGCTGTCACGGTCGTACTCGTAAATGATAACGGTAACTTCCTCGTGGTCCCGCAGCCCATTGGTGTCCGCCGACAGCGTCAGGACATCACCCCGCCGGGCTTCCTTCGAGCTCCATTTCAGGTTAAATACCTGCACCGGCGGAAAGACGGGTATGCGGTTGGACTCACCTTCGAGGTCGTTTTTCGGCAGCTCGACCTCAAAATAGATCATGTCGTCAAGCTCAGTGTCTTCGGGAATCTCAAACTCACCGACATATTTGTTTCTCTTAATGACGTCCGTGATTTTGCCCAGCTTTTTGCCGTTTTCACTTTTCCCCTTGATTTTTATTGTAGCACCCTCACCGACAAAGGCGGTGCGTACTTCGAAAGTGGCCGTTTGTCCGGCAATCGCCTTGCCTGAGCGCCACGAGGCAGAGATCAGCGAAGATTCGAGCTTGATTTTATGCTCGGTGTCAGTCGATTTAGTGAATTTCAAGTCCATTATGGTCACTCGGTGTCTTGTCCGGCAGGGCCGGGCTTAAAGCTTTCTATGATTCTGTCCACCTCCACGCCGATGGTTTTGATCGTTTTCTTGGAGAAGTTGGCGCTGAAGGAATAGGCAACGCCGTCGCGGATCATGTAGACCAGCTTCTGGAACGTCACCTTCCCGTTCGGTGACACCCACTTGTATATGGCTTCATAGGCCTCAACTCCGCTGGCGAGCATCTTTTGCTCTTCCTTGATGATTTCCGCCGCCGGCATCGACTCGACAATCTGGTCGATGCGATCCCGGGCGTAGTCTTCCACATCATCCGTCTGCGCGTTGGGGTCGACGAAGAGGTTGAGCACGTGCTGCACCCCACTGTCATCCGGCCCCAGGAACTGGTGAATCGTCCTGTCCTCCCAGCCATCGGGGAGCTCAATCTGAAACTGGTCATTAGTGTTGGAATCAACCATCTTTAACCCTCACTCTTGAGGACGAAACGGGATTGCTCTTCGTCGAACAATAAATCCTGCCCATATCTCTGCCACCAATCCCGCCAGCGCTGCGCCGCTTCGCGGAGGGAGCAGATGTATACCTTGTCACCTCGAATAAAATAAGCCAGGCTGTAAATCCGCAAGTCTTCTGTAAGCACTTCGTACAAAGTGACTTGTTCTGCCTCACCATCAGCGATCTGGTAGTTGTCTTCGGAAAGTGATGTCTGCACTTCCTCGGTGAGCACCAAGGCTCCTTTTGAGAGATTGGCAATATCAGAGAAATAGTCAGCAAGCATCAGTGGTGTCATTTCGATAACATCTGAAAAGCCTGACAACTCTTCGACAGGCTGATGCGTGGGTAGTTCCGGCAGTCCCACAGCAACCAACGTTTGTACCGCGCTGGCGAGGACAGGTTCCTGATCCCCTTCACATAATGCGATCAGTTGCTGCACCAGTTTTGTGGAGCCGATCTTTAAGATGACTCCAGCCGCCAGATCACTTTCCCTGATCCTCTGGCCGAGCCCGGACCCCGCCTGTGCTACCGCGTCCAGGAGATAGCTCCACTGAGAATCATCGCCGAGTTCATGCAGAACATCGACCACGACGATATCACACAGACGCTCGTCAATGCGTGGATCATAATCAATGTAATCTTCATCGGGGGGACGCTCCCGTCGGAGAAACTCTTTGAGAGGTTCCACTACCTCGGCATCTCCCGAAAAGCCTAACGACTGCGCCGCGTCAAACCTATCGCGCAAGGCTAGTGATTGGTCGTTTAGTACCTTGAGGAACTTTCTATTCGCTTCATTCATTTCAACCTCCGCCTGGCAACCGCAAAGCAAAATAATCACGGCTAGAGCCGCTTGAACTTTAGCGAGCCCGAAGAATCGGTATACACCCGCATTTTTGCACTCCATGAAATCTCCGCTAAGACAGGAGCCTTCTTCTCATCGATAACTCCCTTAATTATGTCTACCTTGACACTCGGCATTGGTAAATGGGTAATCGTCTTTATTGTGACGCTGGCCGGGATATTACCATTCACATGCATTTTCGATATGAAATCGATCTTGGTATCCACCCGTGTGTGTCCCCCGTAAGGTGGTCCGCAGCTGACATCGTCAGTATAGTAAGCTGTCTTCTTGTTCAGCTTGGCATCAGTGGCCTTGGTGTAAGGATCGCCATCCCAGTACCGGGGATTGGTTTTGACCCGATCAATCTGCCAAGCGGGATATTTGCTGGTGTGCTGGACATTGTAGTCCGTTACGCCCCAGACATTAGTTCCATCCTCCCATACACGCCCCCCCTTCTTCCACTGTACCATATTGTACATGTTAGTCGTGTCGTCCTCGCGAATCCTGAACTCAATCCGAGCAAATCGTCGCCACATACCGGCAGTGCTGCTGTCTTTATGATAGCGCAGTTTATATACACGGAACTTAATCAGGTTATTCCTGATCTTGACGGAAGGCGCGCTTCCATGCTTGCCGTCCTGGGTGGATGCGATAATCTTCTTTTCGTAAACGCTTTTAAAGGCCAGCACCCGGTAATACATCTTAGTAGTAACGAACTTCTTCATGGGAAGACGGGCCAGGTCGCGCCACCATTTGAGGGGCATCTTATAGGTTGCTTTACCGCTGGCGTCAAGGCGGAGTGTTTTCTGGCCATTGGACCAGCTGCTGAAAGGGCGCTGCCAGAGACGATCCTTCACTTTCTTGGTCTTGTCCCAGGCGCCAGCCAGCCCCGGACCGCCGGAAAGCGCTTTGGAATAACGACGGGCCACCTGGACGTCAATATAGTAATTGGGCGGACCGTTGGTTATTCGAAACTCCAGAATCGGATATTTGGCCGGCAAGTTACCGTCTTTGTTCAATACTACCACGTATTCCGTTTTGCGAGCCTTAATCTTGATCTTGGGGTTTTTAACAAAGACGGCCGGCTTTTTCTTCGTCATTCCCGGAAGGGCTATACCCTTGTGCTTGACTTTATTCCCCTTGGCCAAGTTCAGACCCTGTTAGTTACTCAGTCCTCAGTGCCTACGTTGGATAGATTAGGGAACTCAACCCGAAACTCGCCGGGAGGAACCTGCTCTTCTTTTTTGTACCCGTTACCGTCCAGGTTACCCTGGCGCACCGTTCCGTTCGATAGACGGAGAATGTACGCCTCGTTGGCCACGGCATTGCCCTCGTCGTCCTTGAGCTTAATCTCAATCCAGTCACGATATTCCAGCATGCCCGACCTTGCCTCATAGTCGTCAACCCTCACGGTGAAAAAGTACTGCGGAGCTGACAGCTTCTTGGCTGGTTGCGACGGTGTCTCGTCGTCCGGCTGATCTTCGTATTCGTACTGCCACTCTTCTTCTATTTTGTCGCCACGAACTTCAACGTCGGGAATAGTTTTAATCTTCCCGGGTGACTGGTTTATGTCCTGTCGCCAGATTTCAAGGGTAGCCTTTGTCCCCGCTTCGAAACCGGCCGTCTCGACCAGCATCTTCACGGTATCCCCGACACGGGCTTGTTTTTGCGACCACTCGGCCTTGGTGATTGCCTTGAGCTCAATTTCATGGTCACCGGGTTTGATACCGGTCTTCTTCACTTTGCCGTAAAGGTTACCTTGATCAGTCTGATCGTCAGGGTCTTTGATCTTGTACGCCACCCCCGTGATTGGTTTGCCTCCCTTGTCGACGAACTTGACGTCAAGATAGTGGTTTTCGGTTTCGGCTTCATCCTCTGCTCCGGAGCCATCAGCCAGCTCCTTGGATTTGCCGGCATCAGCGCCTTCCTCGCCTTCGCCCTTCTTGCCACCCTTGCCTGCCATCCCGGCGCCCCCTCCGCCACCACTTGTACCGATCAGAACCGTGGTGCAGCCCATGATAATCGAATCCGGTGGCCCGGTGCACTGGCACATATCGCCGACCCGCGCTGCCGGTTTCCCACCTATTAAAACAGTAAAACTGCCCAAGATAATCGGCCCCCCAACATGCGGTGGAGGAGGCGCTCCTGGGATAGGGCAGGTGTGCATGTCGCCTAAGCGGGCGGCTGGCATGCCGCCGATAAGCACCGTTGGCTCGCCAACGACAATAACGCCGCCGTGAGCTGTCGTATCACCAAGTCTGGCTGCGGGCATACTCACTGTTCTGTCCTTAGCATAGGTAAGATCACTCTTCTACAATTAAGTATAACAGACGGCGACATGGCAAGTCAATAGTCAGTTTTTATTGCGTAAAGGAAATATCACCGCCTTGCCACAATCGTGAGTGAGTTTATGTCTCGGCTCAATCCATCAAGCTGCGTATTTTCTCAACCTCCCGGTTGGCCTGCCGGTAGTCGTCGGGTCGCCCGATATCAAGCCAGAAGCCGTCAAACGGGAAGGTATTGATTGGTTCTAGTCGCTCCAGCAGCGCCAGCACGAGATCGTCAAAGCCGAACTTCCGTCCTTCCGGCACCACCTTCAGCACCTCGCGTGAGAATACGTATATCCCCATCGAGACTACGAAAGTATACGTTGGCTTTTCGCGAAACCCGTCGACAGTCCCCTCGGCATCCATTTCCAGAACGCCATAATCAATCTTGGTCGTTCGTTGCTGGGTTGCTACTGTCAATTTGGCCCGGCTGCGGATATGATGGTCGAACAGGGTTTGAAAGTCAATGTCAGTCAGGATATCACCGTTAGCAACGATAAAATGCTCCGGGAGGTTCTTAATCAACTTGAGCGGCCCCACCGTCGATAGCGGCGTTTCTTCGCGAGAATAGACTATCTCCATCCCTAACCGACGGCCGTCTCCAAGCGCCGCCATTACCAAATGAGCGAAGTGATTGACGGCCAGGTGAACCTTTCTGACGCCGCATTTCTTCATCCGCGCCAGAAGTATCTCAATGATCGGTCTGTCGTCCACGGTGACCAGCGGCTTGGGAATCTCAGCCGTGTACGGCTGCAGCCGTGTCCCCCTGCCGCCGGCGAGTATCACTGCTTCCATAACGAAACTCTTCTCCTGTGCTTTGTGACAGTTCTACACATGACTATACGTTCCGGTATCGGGAATTGTCGGGATTTTCAATCAGACCGGATTTGATGGCAAGAATGATCTCCCTGATTCCGTCAGGAACCCGTTTGCTTATCGAAAAGCCAAGCTGTGTGCGTATTTTACCACAGCTCACTCGGTAGTCTCGTGGATCGTCATCCCGGCGAATATAAGAGACTCTGTCTCGCATCTGCGGCAATTCATGGAGAATAAGTTCAACGAGTGTCTCCTTCTGGTAGTTTTCTGACGTATCGCCCACATTAAGTGCCTGATAGGCAATAGTCGGCAGCTCCGCCTCCAACGCCACAAGGCACGCTCGTGCCAGATCGGAGGCATGGCAGTAAGGCCGCCAGAACCGTTCACCGTAGACCTCGAGTTCCCTGCCAAGCAGCAGTTCTTTGGTGAACTCGTTGACGGTCAGGTCAAAGCGCGGACGGCCGGAGAGTCCGTACGCCGTAGCAAAACGGAGGCAAGTCGGGACAAAGTCGGGCCGATTCAGACCCAGCAGGTATTTCTCGAAGCCTACTTTCAACTCGGCGTACAGAGACACCGGGTTTAACGGCGAGGCTTCATCTACATAAATGGCGCTTGTGCCATAAACGGCACTTGTGCCCGTTTTGCCGTAGTTGCTGCAGGTGGAGGCAAAGATGAACCGTTTCACTTTGCGGGCAACCGCCTTTTCGCACAGCATCTCCGAGGCGGTCTTGTTGACTTCAACGGCGGTCTTTTCATTTTTCCGGCAGGCCTTATCCCCCACCACCGCGGCCAGGTGCGCGACGGCATCAACTCCCTCAAGGGCTTGGTCTACATCCTTTGCACTACGGATGTCACCGTGCAAGAACTCAAAGTTAGGATGGGAAGAACAAGCCAGGAGGGCGGCGCCACCGTATGAGAGATTATCAATAGTTCGGACACTGTATCCTTTGTTCAACAGTTGAGCGACCAGTGCCGACCCGATATAGCCGGCGCCACCAGTGACCAGAATGAGTTTTCCTGAATACGGCATAGCGCTTTTCCTGAAACCGGACTGCTATTGTGGTGTCCTGCAAGCAACTTGCATATTCTGTGGTGGGGTGATCTTCAGATCGCCCCGCGTGACAAGGGCCTTTCTCGTCGGGTCTGAAGAGGTCGCCCCAAAAGTGATCTGTTCTGTCGGTTCTTGCGTTTGGTTTGCCAAACGTGTGAACCGACAGATGTCAAAACCAGTTGAACAACCCACTCTTATTAGACAGCTCGTCAGGTCACACCTCTGACTTCGTCGGTGGCAAGACCTGACGAAACTCTGATTTCCAACTTATGAGACGGTCTCTGAAGACCCGTCAGGTATACGACTATGCGAACATATTTCTGGCACATGACACTTGTCGCAGCCACCGTCCCGTTAAGCAGCGCCCTCACAGCTTCTGGAGCGTTTGGCGAGCGATTTCCAAGTTCTCACCCTTCAAACCAAGCTCGATGGCCTTCTCAAGGTTTTCTCTGGCTTCCTCCTTCTCTTCCATAAACATGGCCATGCCTATCCGGAAAAACGGCTCCGGTTCGTCCTTGTGAGACTGACTGGCCTTTAGTGCCTCTCCGCGCGAAAGGTCATAGCGACCAATCTGGAAGTAGACGTAGGACAAATTCATCCAGACTCTCAAGTCGTGGCCGGAATCGAACAGAGCCCGTCGTGCGAGGTTTGTGGCTCGCTGGAGGTCTATCTGCTCAGTTGCGAGGATTCGAGAATAGTAGTGGTTGATGTCCACATTAAATCGTGCCTCAATCAGGTATTTTTCAAAAATGTCGAAAGCCTCGCTCCGCTTTCCAAGCCCATACAGCGCTCGTGCTTTCTGAGCAGAGGCAGTGGCATAATCGGGCTTAAGAGACAGCGCTCTTTCGGCCAGATTCAATGCGGCCTGGAAATCGGCGCCATCGGACTCAAATTCGGCAGCCAACACCAGAGCATCAACGTTGTCGGCATTAATCCGGGACAGCTGCTGATAGAGTTTTGTCCTTTCCTCCTGCAGATCACCTTTATCAAGAAGTGATGTCATCTCCTCAAATCTTGCCAGGTCACCCCTCACAAGAGGAAACTTCCGTTCAAACAAATCGACGCCCTGTTGGATATCGCCCTGTTCAACTAGGCAAAGCGCTTTCATTAGCGCGATTTCAGGATAACTTTGTTCAAAGTGAGGATAGGTATCAAACAGTTTGAGAGCTCTCTCCGGTTGTTTCAGTCGCCGGTACATGTCTACAGGATTTTCAAACGCCGGCCGGTACCACTTGTCCTTGTTGAGAGCCGTCCGGTAATACTGGTTGGCTGAATCATATCGCCTGACAAAGTAGTCGCCGTATATGTCCGCCATTCCTGTCAGCCAGTCCGGCTGGGTGCGGTGGTATTTCGACAGCAGGGTCATCAACTGTTCATACTCCTCATGCTGGCCTGTTCGGTACAGACAGTAAGCGGTCCTGAGCCTGACCTCCTTGCGATTGAGAAACCCTGGGGAAACAGTTCTCAACTGTTTAAGGCCGTCCAGATCGTCGAAGTAACTGGCAAATAAAACGGCCAGGAAGTACTTCATGTACTCCTGGAATTCCGGGTCGTAATGGTCGATTTGCATTATCCTGATAATGACGCCGATATTTTGTGATCCGGTTAACATATCCGACTGCCTCCCTCTGACTAAAATGTCATAAGTGAGAGCACTGATACTACGTTGTGCGATTCCTAGATAAGTATCGCAGGCATGCCTGGCGTGAGTTTGATTCTCTCCGGCCAGGTGGTAGAACATCTCCAGGCCGGTCGTAACCAGTTCCGCAGCGCCCTGTTCCTTCAGCCGACGGATAATCTGTCTGGCTTCGAAGAAGTAGTTGTGCCTCAGAGCCCGGTAGAATTGTGCAACTATCAGATCAAAATCATTGCCCGCCGACTTAACGGAAGCTCGCCCCAAGGAAATAGCGGAATCGATCAGCCCGGCCGTTTCAAAATAATCAGCGGCCGAGGCATAAAAGGCAGGTGACTCATGGAACGTTGACATAGCTGTCCGGAGGGCGACTTCGGCTGAATCAACCTGGTGCTCAAGGGAGTAAGCTCGCGCCTTGGCCAGAGCTGCAAGGCTGCGGTCGGCACCCAACGCGACCGCTTTGTCCACCTCCTGCCTGGCCCGGCCATACTGCTGGATGTTCATAAGAGCTCTGGCCAGTATGAGATGCGCCTCGGGATCGTCGGGGAGCAACCGGGAATATTCCGCGGCCATCTGAGCCGCATCGTCCCACTCCTTGAGATGTGTGAATATCCTCCATGCCCCGGCAAAAGCAGGAGCAAACGAAGAGGAGCTGTTGGTTATCGACATATAGACGTGCAGTGCGTCATAGTACTGCAACTGCCGTTCGAACACAAGGCCGGAGCCATAGTACCCCAGCGGTGTGGAGGGATCAATCTCCCCGATTTCCTTAAAGGTGGCCAGAGCGGCATCAAATTCATACCGGTCCGCCTGCTGGGTGCCGGTTTGAAAGAGGCTAAAGATTTTTTCCTCCGGCGACTTGCTGCAGCCAAACGCTGCCAGCGACAGCAGGCCAATAATCAGGTATTTTCTCATACGGTTTTCCTCGTTCCTCAGCAAAAAGGGTCACAACATATCTCCAAATCTATAACTTGTTACACGCTAAATCCATAGCTTTTTGAGGAATTCATGAGGGAATTCTGGAGAAGACAGCAACTTTCGTGCTGTAATGGCGAAATTTGCTGGATTTTATACCAATTTGAATTATATTTAATTATGACGGTTCTTGAGGCAGATTTGCTGTGCAAATACTACCGCCAGCGGGCCGTCGTCGATAAGGTCTCGATTGTCGTGAAACCGGGAGAAGTGGTCGGTTTACTGGGACCGAACGGGGCCGGCAAGACCACTACGTTTTACATGATTATCGGTTTTGTGAGGCCTGACGGGGGAAAGGTCTTTCTCGGCGGCAAGAACATCGGCGGGCGACCTATGTACAAGCGAGCGACACTGGGAATCGGATATCTGGCCCAGGAAGCTTCGGTCTTTAGAAAGATGACGGTTGAGGAAAATATCCTGTCAATCCTGCAATTCCGCAAAATGGGCCGAAAGCAGCGAAAAGAGAGACTGAATGAATTATTGCATGAACTCGATATCGCTCACCTTCGCAAGAACAAGGCGTACACCTTGTCCGGCGGTGAGCGCCGCCGGGTTGAAATCACCCGTGCCCTGGTCAATGACCCAAAATTCATGCTGCTGGACGAGCCGTTTGCCGGTATCGACCCGATTGCCGTTGAGGACATTCAAAAAATCATCCGCCGGCTGGTTCAGCGCGGGCTGGGAGTGTTAATTACCGATCACAATGTACGCGAGACACTGTCCATTTGCAGTCGGGCCTATATTATGTGTGATGGGAAAATCTTGAAATCGGGAACATCGGAGTTTCTGGCTAATGACCCGGAGTCAAGAAAGATTTATTTGGGAGAGAAGTTTCGGCTTGACTAAATGCTGTGTCACCGGTGTCTAATATATGAACGAAGTGAACATCGAGCGTCAAACGGGTAGGTTTCGTTCCGATAAACTGATCAGAAGAGGCCTTAACCGGCCCCTACATGAATGGGCTATAAGCTTGCAGGTTGAGCTATGAAATTAGGACTTCAATTACGACTTCAGCAAACTCTGGCCCCGCAGTTGATTCAGTCATTGAAAATGCTGCAGATGCCGGTGCTTAAACTTGAGCAGACCATCCGGCACGAGCTGGCCACCAATCCGCTCCTGGAAGAAATTGAAGAGCTTGAAGATGATCAGACTAACGACGATCAGGAAGCTGAGATCGAGGTGGAGGAGACCGAAAAGAACGAAGATAGCGACGACAGCGTTGATTGGGACGAATACCTCTCTGACGATGAAGAGGGGTACAAAGTTCGCGAGCCACGCGAGGTCAGAGAGGAAAGTTTTGAAGGATCGGCCTCCCAAACGACCAATCTGTATACCCACCTGCAGGAGCAGCTGTCGTTTTTGAAGCTGTCCAAAGAGGAGCATCTCATCGGCGAGTACATCATTGGTAATATCTCTCCCGACGGGTATCTTACCATAAGCGTTCCTGAGATGGCCCAAGAGCTTTCAATTGAAGGGTCAAAGATTGAAAAAGTCCTGGAAATGATCCAGCGCTTTGATCCGACCGGGGTCGGCTCACGCGACCTGAGAGAGTCCCTGTTAATCCAATTAAAGGAGAAAGGTCTAGAAGGCTCGCTGCCGTACCGGATTGTGGATGAGCATATACACGAACTGGACAGAAAATCGATACTCCAGATTTCCAAGCTGATGGGCGTTTCCGCCGGGAAAGCCCAGCAGGCGATGAAAGACATCAAAGGACTCTCCCCCACCCCCGCCTACGGGCGGTTTGCCCCCGCTGCCCTGCCGATTGTTCCGGACCTGACCGTGGAGCGGTTTGGCGAGGAATACGTTGTCTTTCATAACGACAGGCATATCCCCCGCCTGCGCATAAACGCCGGCTACAAGGCACTGATGAAACGTGGCAGTAATTCCTCCAAAGACACCCGACAGTACATCAAACAGAAACTTGAGCAAGCCCGCTGGCTGTTAAACTCCATCAATCAACGTCGAACCACCATGATCCGGGTAATGGAAGCAATCATCGATAAACAGCGCGATTTCTTTGACAAAGGCCCGGCTTTTCTCAAGCCGCTTATCATGGAAGAGATAGCCCAAAAGGTCGAGATGAACGTGGCCACGATCAGTCGCGTGTCCAACGGCAAATATGTTCAGACTCCTATCGGCGTGTATGAGATAAAGTACTTCTTTAACGCCGGCATTGCCAAAGCCGACGGGGAAGAGATGTCGAAACGCTCGGTCAAGCTGCGCATCGAGGAGATCATCAAGGCGGAGCCGCCTGACAAACCGCTGTCGGACCAGGAGATTTACAGAATCCTCAACACCGAAGGTATTCGTCTGGCAAGACGGACCGTGACCAAGTACAGAGAGGAATTGAAAATCCAGCCTGCCCGTTTGCGAAAACGGGTCACGTAGAGACTTGCATGAGTTAGCCAAGTTGCAGTAAATGACCTCTAAACCATTGGATGGTGCCTATGCACGGATCGATATTTAGCCCGCAAAATGACTTCAGTAACCGAAGCGGCCGCGTTAGCGTCGGCCTGCTGGATAGGTAAAGGGGGCAACCACTTAGCGGAAGATGCGGCCATCAAGGTAAGGCGATCGGGTTTTTTTCAATCTATTTCCATCGAATGGTCGTAAAAGGTATAAAGGAACGGGATCAAACGTCGGTATTGTATATTGGTCAGAGAACTGACTGCCTTCGAGGCGGTCCCCGCCAAAAGGGCGGCGTCAGAGCCCACCTGATTATGCGATCATTAACGAAAACAAGGCCATTTAGAAGAATAGACCGTTACTGTCAAGGTGAACCGCGATAGTTAAGTCACATTAAGGAAGGAGAGTTCGGCTATGCGGAAAGTAATCACGGCCCGCCACTTCAACCTCACCGCCGAAATGAAGGAACGGGCGGAAGAGGAAATGGATAGACTTACCCGTTATTTTGACAATATCGTCTCCGCCGAACTGGTGCTTGATACCGAACGGCACCGGCGTATGGCGGAATTAAAGGTCAACGTGTACAACAACATAATTAGCGGCACCGGCGACACCGACGACATGTATAATTCCATCGCCGTCGCCGTTGACAAAGTCAAGGGACAGTTGAAAAAATATAAGGCGAAGCTCAAGCACAGGTCGCCGGAAGAGATAAGCGGCGCTAAATACAAGCTGACCCGCCCCAGCTCGAACGTTGATGAGATAGACCAGTAATATCCCTTCCAGATTAACGCCTTTACCAACAACCCGCCCCTCACCGGGCGGGTTTTTTTTGTTGCACAAGGTGCAGGCCATTTCCTCTTATGTGCTGACAGGTACACGCACACCCAACCCCAGCCCCCCCGGGGCATGTAACTTAATCTGCTCAGGTCCAATAACTTACCAACTTCTGACAGCTTTCAATTTCCTCGGCACGCCAATTACGGCTGAAATGGGCAAGGAGTGGTAGCTATGGAACAACATCTTGAATACATATTTGCCGGCAGTTCCTTACTGATTCTATCAGGGCTGGTTGCAGCGGCGCTTTTTTTTGCTATGGCCGGGCTGAGAGAAATAAAAGAAAGCTGTCAGGAAGGCTTGTTGTACCTGGCCTTATCCCTGTTTTTTGCCCTGGCCCATATCTTTCTCCTGTTCAACGCCACCTCGGCAAACTGTATCAACCACGCCGTAGCCCAGTCGGATTTCTGGGGTTGGTTGATTTCCCTGCTGGCCCCGGTTTTGATTATCCTTTTTCTCGGTTTTGGATTGTTCAATTTTCTCACGGCCCGTTTCAGAGAGGCCCTGGTAAAGACCTTCTTCGGTTTGACCCTGGCATGTTATCTCTACATGCTCGGTTCTCACTGGCCGGTGGATGTCCGGGGCATCCTGATACTGATCTGGGGCGGGACATGGTTTAACCTGGAGTTGACAACCGCCCACTAATCGCCCGCCTGGAAATACTCCACTCCTTGCCTTGGTCGGCAATTTCGCTTAACCGCCGGCTAATCCTTTCCGGTCCTCGCTTTGACCTCCTCAGGCCAGTTGAAATTATCCCACAGGAAACCATCCCTCCGGCTGTAATCCAGATGGTTCATCAGTAAAGAAATATCAGCGCCACGCCGCAGACTGTCACGACGGCACCGAGAGTCGCTCTCAACGTAACCCTCTCCTTATACCATAACACAATCAGCGGCAGAATTATAACGGGCGTGGTTGAGTTCAGGGTGGCGGCAAGGCCGGCTGCGATGTATTTGACCGCCACCAGGGACATCCAGACGCCAAGAAACGGGCCGACCACCGCCCCCGCCGCGCACAAAGACAGCGCTCTTCTGTTTTTCATGGCCCTGAGAGCATTCGGCACCTGGCCCCGCACGACAGTTATCATCCACAAGACCAGTAACGAAACCACCATCCTGACATAGGCCGCCTGAAATGGCTCGACCGTCCCACCGGCATGAAACATCCCATGCTTGGCCAGCACCAGCCCGGATGCCTGACCCAAAGCCGCCACGAGGCCCAACAAAACTCCTTTCATCAGGGAGCCTCTATCGGAATGGTCGTGGCTCAGATTGAAGTGACTATTGTGGTCAAACCGCCTCTCCAGCACAACCCAGCTAATTCCGCTTATCGTTATGGCGATGCCAATGACATCCACAAAGCTCAACTGTTCACCGAGAAAAATCCAGGCAATAATGGTTGTCATAATAGGCGAGCTGGCATAAATGAGCATCGTCAGGCGCGGACCTATCATAACCAGCGCCTTGAAACCGCAGCCATCGCCGATGACCAGCCCGACAACGCCTGAAAGCCCTAACCAGAACCACTGCTGCTCATTCACGCCCGGGGGATACAGGCTGCCCGTGGCCGCCAGCAAGAAGCCAGCATAAAGAAAAACCGCCAGCAAAAGTCGGATCTTGTTTACCGTAAACGAGCCGATCAACCTCCCCGCCTGGGAAAAGAACATTGCCGTAAAAGCCCACAGCAGAGCGGTCGCCAGTCCCGCTATTTCACCCACGTACAGCATCGGAGGAATATATTGCCGCCGTACACTCCGGTCAACCGGACCAAGCGTCGTGTCCCAGAGATATATTCACATAGTCTTGTGCCCGGCGGGTCTTCAGGCCCGACGGGAAAGCCGCCGTCACGCGGGGCGATCTGAAGATCACCCTGCCACAGAACACACAGGTTATATTACAGATTATTTATGGGACGTTACACTGGTCCAGTCTGTGGAATATAGAGATGGCCCCAAATAAGAAACAAGCAGAGCTTTCGTTACTGAGGGAGGGTCTCTCAACGGTAAGTACTGGTCTGAACAGCGGCTATTGAATGACCAGACTCAGTTTCAACATGACCGCAGTATTATCGTAATAGGCTAACAACTTCATGTTTTCAGGCAACAGGATGGAAGCTGCAACCCCGCCTATATCCATGTAGAGATCGCGCCGTGACCAGCCTTCACGGTAGGCATCGTCGACTTCTTTAATAACACCCAATCCCAGAGCAACAACGCTAGCCCACGCCTTGTCTTTTACAACCCTATGAGTGACCTCCGTTAAAGCATAACTACCCATAAAATGGGTCCACTTATCGGGTGCCTTGATATACCAGTTCTCGTGATCGATAAAGTACCATCGGTCTTTATAAGGTTCAAGCTGTTTGAAGCGTCCGTCTCTGGGAAAGGACTTGGCCGCCGCCTCGCCAAAGGGCCACAGAATAAGGCAAATGGAAATAACCGCAAGACAACAGACCAGTTTTGACATAATACTTTCCGCTTACCCGACTCCGAAGCGCAAGCAGTATGCCAGGCATTCATAACTTGCCCTCTTAGGCTATCTTATTGTATTGCAGTCAGTTATGAGTTAGCAGGACAATGCAAACCAGTGAAAAGGAATGCCGATGTGCAACCGGATACAGAGGTTTACCACGTGACTGACACTTGATATTACAAGTATATTTGTAGGGTAAGTCTCTCCGAGACCTGCTGTCCACTGAAGGCGGACAGGACTCTTGCTCTACAATATGTCATAACACAATTAGAAAGTGATGTTGCCTATTCGGAAAGTGGATAGGGGTGTCTACAATCCAAACGGACGTGCTTCAAAGCACAGGTGGGCTACCGTTTGGCCGCTAGCTAAGGAAGAACCCGCCGCCCTCCGGCGTATCTTTGAGCCCAGTATTTCTCACTCATGCTGCTGATAATAACTCCCCGCGAAGTGGAGGCATGGATAAACCTATTGTCGCCTACATAAATGCCGACATGGGAAATCTTGTTTCGCTCCGCCCTGAAAAAGACGAGGTCGCCAAAAGCAAGATGACTGTAAGCGACTTCCCATCCCATTTTGTACTGTTCATGCACCGTGCGCGGCAGTTCAATCTCGTCAAACTGCTTGAAGACTTCGCGTGCAAACAATGAGCAGTCAACGCCCCGGACAAATATCGACTTCCCCCGGTACGGCTTGCCCAGGTAGTCCTGAAGGATCAGGCCCAGGTGGATATAATCATTGGTAGTTAGTTTGGCTTCTGTGTGGACGATCTCCAGAGGCTTTTCTGCCCCACCCGTCCGATAGCGTGGATACGAAGTGCACCCGATGAGGGTTGCACATAAGACGAGTACACCGAATATGTAATACCAACTTATAATTCCTGTGAACGGCGGACGTCCTCGTCCGCCGTCCTCGTGGTATTCGAAACGGCATGACGTGGCGGACGGGGACGTCCGCCACGCACGGGATATATAGCACCGCATCACGTCAACTTTGGGTAGACAAGGTTCAACCGTCTTTTGTAATATATCCGACAGGAGATCAACAACACAACGATAAACAACAGGTAACCGGGGTAGAAATAGCCGGCCAGAAGGGTGAGCAACAGGATCGGAAACTTGGCGGCAAAAAGCTCAAGCTTTTCTGATTTAACGAACAAGGCTGCCAGCGTCGGCAACGACGAAACCAGCGACAGAAGGGCCAGAACATTTCGCTGAGACCTGGCAGCTACGTACGCGGCAAGGATCATCAACAGGAAGGCTACAAGTTTGACAGTGGTCGGTTTCAGCAGTACTGCTATTGTCCTTTTGCCGACGGCTTTATCCCCTTTCCGGTCAGGCAGGGTGGTCAGCAGGTAGACAGCAGCGACGGCCAGAAAGAAGTAAATCGGGTTGTCCCAACCGAGCAGGCCGGCGTTGTGAAGGTTCAACTGCGGCATCACGGTAAACGTCACTAAAAGCCCGAAGGTATAGGCATTTGCCAGCAGACCGAGAAACGGCCGGTCTTTGAGTCGGAACGGCGGGGTCGAGTAGACGTATCCAAACACAAAAAACTGTAGGAATATCACCAGTATGAGAAAGGAGTAAAAAAAAGCACAGCCTATAGCCGCCACCGATACAGCCAGATACGCTGTCATCAGCTCTTTTTTATTCAGCAGCCCGGCTTGCAGAAAGCCCAGCTTTCTATTGATTTTGTCCGAATCATAATCGTAGACCTGATTAAGATAATAGGCCCCCGACGCCAGCAGGTTGAGACAGACCAGCATTCCGATATTCGACCACTGAAAGTGACCGCCGCTAAGCTTCTGGTGGTAGAAAAGCGCGACAAGATAGATTGACCAGATCGGCAGGTGCAGCATCGGCCGCGCGGCAAAAACAAAATCGAGCAGTTTCATGGCTGCACGAGGTGAAAGAAGGCATACATGAAAGGCGCTGCAAACAGCAGCGAATCGAAGCGGTCAAGCACGCCGCCATGTCCAGGTATTATGGACGAGGAATCTTTTATGTCCAGGGAGCGCTTCCACATCGATTCCACCAGATCACCCAACTGACCGAAAACGGAACAGCCGACCGCCAGAACCAGCACCTCAATGAAACTAAGACTCTGAAACTTCCAGAAATACATAAGCGTTCCGACAGCCGCGGCGCCGACAATGCCCCCGAAAAAGCCCTCAACGGTCTTGCGCGGCGACACTGCCGGTGCCAACTGGTGTCTTCCTAACCATGAGCCGATCCCCATTGCCGCCGTATCGCCGATCCATAGCACACCAAACAGAAACAGCAGGCAGTCGCCCCCGCTGATGTCAGAAAACCCGCCGCCAACTTTGAAAACGACCGGATACAGCAGGCCGATGTACAGCACTCCCCAAACCAACCGGCTGTGACGTTTGAACAACTCCGCCGGCGGTATCTTCCCGATAGCGAATATCATTGCCGTCACCGTGTAAAACAACATGACAATGGCCAGCCCCAGCGCCGCACCGTTTTCCCCAAGAAAGAAGGCAGGATAAATTGACTCAACAAAGTCTACATCAACCAGAACCATCAGTAAAAGAAACGTGGTCCCAAAGCCAAGCCAGAAGATTCCTCCTTTTGGCGTATATCCTTCGTTAACCAGAAACTCGGAAATGGCCACGATAGCAAAAAGAGAAATCATCCCCAGCAGCCACCATCCGCCCTGGTATGAGATCCACAGAATAGCAGGAATTGCTACCGCCGCCACTATGATGCGAGCAACCAGATTCCTGCTCATTATGCGTCCTTCGCGCCCACCTTTCCGAAACGTCTTTCCCTTTTCTGGTAATCGAGAATCGCTTCAAACAGCTCGTCGGCGCCGAAATCCGGCCACAGAGTATCTATAACGTGCAGCTCGGTATAGCTGGTCTGCCACAGCAGGAAATTGGAGATACGCATTTCGCCCGAGGTTCTAATCAACAGGTCAGGGTCGGGAATGTTGGCCGTATAGAGGAAATTGGCGAACAGTTCCTCGTTGATATCCTGCACGTCAAGCATTCCGGCCTTGACAGTATTAATAATGCCCTTGACAGCATCCAGGATTTCAGTACGACCGCCATAGTTTAGGGCCAGGATCAAAACCAGCCCCCGGTTGTTGCGGGTCTTCTCGACAGCTTCTTTCAATGCTCTCTGACGGTCGGCCTGCAGGCCATTAATCCGCCCCACGGTAATGAGCTTGACGTCGTTTTTGATTAGCTCATTCAACTCCCGACGTGTGGTCCGCGACAACAGCGACATCAAAGCCGCCACCTCAGATTTGGGACGCTTCCAATTTTCCACTGAAAAGGTAAACAGGGTTAGGTATTTTATCCCGATTTCCGAGGCCGCCACGACCACTTTCTTGACCGCCTTTACGCCGGCCTCGTGGCCGTACGTGCGGGGTTTATTGCGCAGCGCCGCCCAGCGGCCGTTGCCGTCCATGATAATAGCCACGTGCTGCGGAATCAATTCCGCCTGCGAAAGTACAGCTTCTTTCAAACTGGCGACGTCGGTCGACATAACATTATAAGATAAAATCACCGCCGCAGCTTAGCAAGCTCAATCAGACCGACCGTTTACAGAGGTAATGTCAGGTCTTAGAAGCAGGACAGAAGCTTCTGACATAATTTCTCAAAAGGTTGTAGGTTGGGTTCCAGCCCCGCTTTAGGCGGGGAGAAACCCGACATTCGCTGCCTAACCAGTTGTCGGGTTTCTCATTCGTCCGGCAGCTGCCGGACTCCATTCAGAACCCGACCTACTATGCTCATTGGTTAGAGTAAGGAGTCTCATTCAATTCTACGGCCAGCACCCCCAGCACAATTGAATGGAACTTCGTCTCGGCTGAATCGGAGCGAGCGCCAAGCGCCACCGGCACTTTCCCGCCGATAAGCACACCGCCAATCTGCGCCTTACCGTAAAGGGCCATCGCCCGGTAGATGCCGCCGGCGGTTTCAATGTTGGGTGCCAACAGGATGTCGGCCTGCCCGGCCACCTCCGATTTGTCCAGTCCTTTGGAGCGGGCGGCAAACATGTCAACGGCACAATCGAAAGAAATCGGCCCGTCGACAAAAGCGCCTTTTATCTGTCCCCGGTCGGCCATCTTGGAGAGTATCGCCGCATCGGTCGTGACCGGCATCTGGGGGTAAATTACTTCTACGGCGGCCAGGACGGCTACGCGAGGCCAACTGAGACCGATAACTCGCCGGGCAAAGGTAACGGCGTTTTGAATTAGTGCCAGCTTCTGTTTCAGGTCGGGCTGAATAACCACACCAGCATCGGTCAACAACAGAAGCTTTTCATAGCGAGCCGCTTTTAAGGCCAAGATATGGGAAATCGTTTTGCCTTTTACCACAAACGACGTGTTCTTCTCAAACAACAGCTTCAAGAAGTCGGATGTTGGTATTCGTCCCCCCTTCACGACCAAGTCAATCTCGCCCCGGGAGGCCATCTGCGCTACCGTTGTAACCGCCTGTTCGGGTTGAGGGATATTGACAATTCTGGCCCCGCTCAGGCTGATATTACCCTCTGAAATCAGTTGACTAAAGACGCTCTTATTGCCCACAATGATCGGGTCGATCAGGTCATTATCCGCCGCTCGCGCAAACGCCCTGAACATAGCACCCTCAGACGAAAGTACCAGAACCGTTCTGGGTTTCCGTCCCGATGACACTTTGTCACGAGCCCGCTCGATAAGTTTCTCAAAGGAGTTCACTTCGGGAATTACCATCTGATTGTCAGCAGCCACGGTCTATTTGCCTCCCTCTCCCCAGATGTCGTTTTGCAAATAGTAGTCTGAAAGTACACAAGCGATAGCCAGTGATGCCTTCTTGTTTTTCACCGTGTCGGTGCGTGAGACCAGCGACACCGGCGTTTTGGCGCCGACAATCACCCCGGCAAAGACGGCATCAGCAAACTGAATGAGTGACTTGGCAACAATGTTGCATTCTTCTATCGAATCAACGAGGTAAATATCGGCGTCACCCGCCACCGATCCGCCAACGGCATACGAATCAGCAGCCTCTTTAGAGGTCGCGACGTCAAACGTCATCGGACCCGCAATAACGATATCCGTGAACTTCTCCTTTGCTCGGGGGATAAGCTGCTTTGTATCGTCCACCGTATGCGGCATCTTGTCAGACACAACGTTGACGGCTGCCGAGACGGCCACCTTAACCGGCGAAAGACCCAGCGCCCGGGCCACAAGGACGGCATTTTCCAGAATCTGAAACTTCATCTCGTTATCCGGCCTGACTACCATACCCCCGTCGGTGAAATTCAGGAGTTTATGGTAGCCCGGTATGTCAAGCACCGCGCAGTGTGACAGAGTGTTTTCTCTCCGGAGACCATACCGCTTATCCAGCACCACCCTGAGAAGTGTCGAGGTTGGCAGAAAACCTTTCATAATCACGTCGGCCTTTTTCTCCGAGGCCAGTTTGGCGGCATGGTGCGCCGCCTGGCCGACGTCCTTGAAGTCCACTATTTCCAAACGGTCGATATTGATCTCGTTTTCGTCTGACAGTTTTCTGATTGCCTCCGCGTCACCAATCAGGACCCCATCGACAAAACCATCAGCTTGCGCCTGCGACACGGCGTCAATGACGTCAGCATCCTGAGCAGCGGCAACGGCTACCGTTTTCTTGCGACCTTCTTTCGCAATGGCCGTCGCCCGCTCAATAAGCTGGTTTGAGGAATGTATGGGGGCGGCTTTCATGTCTAAAGTATCTGTTTAGCTACATTCCGTAAGTCCTTGTGTTAGTATGCTTTTGGTTGTTCCTGTCCGGCCAGAAAACGCTGCCCGACGGCCGCCAACGCCTCCATTTCAAACTCACCCGGCACAACTGTCACCTTACCCAGAAAGGAGACGTGCTTCTTTATCTCGTCTATCAGGAGAGTGGAATTGGCCATTCCTCCGGTCAGGACAATAGCCTCAAAGTCTCCGGACAGGACAACGGCAGCGATACCGATCTCCTTGGCAATCTGGTAGGCCATAGCATTAAAGTACAGGCGTGCCTTGTCGTCGCCGCCAGCGATCATCTTCTCTACCTCGCGCAGGTCGGCCTGTCCCAGGTAGCCTACCAGACCCGACTTCTTGGACAGCTTGTCGACCAGTTCCTTCTCGACAAACTTACCGGAAAAACAGAGTTTCACCAGCCCGCCAATCGGAACGGCGCCGGCGCGGTCGGGCGAAAACGGCCCCATCCCCAGCAGACCGTCATTAACGTCGACAATGCGCCCGCCTTTTAGAGCTGCCACTGAGATACCACCGCCCATGTGCACGGCTACGAAGTTCACCTCATCCAGCCGCCTGTTGAGTTTCTCCGCTTCGCGGCGGCAGACCTCTTTGATATTGAGAGCGTGTGAGCGGCACTTCCGCTCAATTTCCGGTACGCCGCTGACCCGGGCCACGTCGGTGAAGTTGTCCACCGTGATGGGGTCCGAAATGAGCGACGGCACACCGTACCGCTCGCCGAGGTGCTGGGCTATGATGGCGCCAAGGTTGGAAGCATGATTGGAATACTGCCTCGTGCGTACCGCCTTGAGCATCGCTTCGTTTATATGATAGGAGCCGCCTTCCAATGGCTTAAGCGGTGCGCCCCGCCCGACAACGGCTTTGATCTGCTCGGGCTGAAGATTCAGCGCGTCGATCCAGACGTTGATCCCTTCCATCCGGTAGTCAAACTGGTCGGCGACGTTGTCGAAACGGGCCAGTTCTTTCGGATCATGCCGGATGACCTCTTCGGCCAGTTGTTTTCCGCCGTCGAACAGCGCCATCTTCGTTGAAGTAGAACCGGGGTTAATAATCAGCATGTGATATGACATACTCGTTCCTACGCCTCCACCGAACTCAGTTTGATATTGCGTCCCCGCTCGAAAGCCTGAAGGTTCACTTCTACAAATCTCGCCTTCACCTTTGTTTTCAGCATCTCAATCCACAGGTCATATTCAAATGGCGCGTAGTTTGACAGCACCCCCAGCAGGATGGTATTTACCACTCTGGGGTTGCCAAGCTCGGCGGCTATCTTGTCGGCCGGAACGATTATGACCCGTTCTGCTTTTCTTTTCATCTCACCCACGGCATCTTCGGGGTAGGTGAGCTTTTTGGATGAAGTCACAATTGCCGGTATGAGCATAGTCGTGGAAACTATAGCGACCCCGTCGCTCTTCATCCAGTCCAGGGCGCGCAGTCCTTCGGCCTGCTCAAAGGCCATGAGCACGTCCGCCTGGCCGTACTGAATCGTGGGAGAGTAAACCTTGGGAGCAATCTTGACATGCGAGCTGACAATCCCGCCGCGTTGGGACATACCGTGCACTTCCGATTTCTTTATGTCATAGCCCGATTTCATCGCCGCCTCGGAAATAATCTCAGAGGCCAGAAGCACCCCCTGTCCTCCCACACCGACGATCAGGATATTAAGGCTCTCGTCTGTCATAGATCACCTACACTTCCACAAATTGACTTTTTAGGATGATGGCCTCGGTGGGACATATCTGGGCGCACAGGGTGCAGCCGGTGCACAGAGTGGTGTCAATTTCAGCCTTCGGATGTCCATGCTCGTTAGTCTCGGTCGAAGTGGCGATGGCCGGACATGAGATACGGAAGCAGGCCGAGCAGCCGTTGCACAATTCCAGGTCGACCACGTACGGCTCGTCCATGATACGCTTGGGCATCAGTACACAGGGACGGCTGGCGACAATTACCGACGGCCCCGGCTTGGCCATTTCTTCTTTGATCGCGTCAAGTGTCGTATTGTAGTCATAGGGGTCAACTTCGCGAAAGTTCTTCACCCCCAGTGCCGTGACCAAGGTCTTGATATCGATCTCATACGCCTTGTCACCCATCAGGGTCAACCCCGTCCCCGGATGCTGCTGGCCGCCGGTCATGGCCGTCGCCCGGTTGTCGAGGATAATGATGGTCGCGTTACTGTTGTTATAGACTGCGTCCATGAGACCGGTCACACCCGAATGCAGGAAGGTCGAGTCCCCGATCACAGCCACCGTCCCCTTCTTTGATCCCTTGACCTTCTCCATCCCGATGGCGCTGCCGATCGACGCTCCCATACAGATGCAGGTGTCCAGTGCATTGAGCGGCTGAAGAACGCCGAGTGTGTAACAGCCGATATCGCCCGTGACCGCGACCTTCAGTTTTTTAAGCGCCATAAATGCGCCCCGGTGCGGACATCCGGGACAGAGCACCGGCGGGCGGGGAAACATATCCGGCTCCGGCGCGATCGCCACTGCCTTGATCTCATCAATAACACCAGCCTCTTTCAATCCCTGCGCCACACGATAGGGAGAGAGCTCGCCCAGATTGCCGAAATACTTCTTCCCTTCCACCGGGAAACCGGCCGCCTTAATCTGGTCTTCGTAAAACGGCTCCAGCTCTTCGACGACAACCACTCTGTCGTGACTTTTGATAAACTCAGCGATCTTCTTAAGCGGAAGCGGGTAGCTCATGCCGAGCTTCAGATAGTCAAAGTCCGGCGCCACTTCCTTGGCATACTGGTAGGCCACGCCGCCGGAGATGATGCCGATTTTGGAACCATTCTCCTCGACGAAATTAAGCGGCGTCTCCTCAGTGAACTGTCGCAGCTTTTCGAGTCGCTCGGCAACCACCACATGGCGTTTGCGGGCATTGGCGGGAATCATGACATACTTGGCGGGGTCCTTAACGAACTTCTTATCTGGACCAGAGTTAGGCTCACTCAGCTCAACAATCCCTTTAGAATGTGAAATCCGTGTACTCATGCGCAGCATCACGGGGGTATCAAACGTCTCCGACAGCTCAAAGGCCGTTAACACCATATCTTTTGATTCCTGGCTGTCGGATGGTTCCAGCATCGGCACCTGCGCGAAGCGGGCGTAGAAGCGGTTGTCCTGCTCATTTTGCGAGGAGTGCATCTCAGGGTCGTCCGCCGAAACGACTACCAACCCGCCGTTGACGCCGGTGTAGGCAAAAGTCATGAACGGATCGGCGGCGACGTTCAGCCCGACGTGCTTCATTGTCACCAGCGCCCGTGCCCCGCCGATCGAGGCTCCAATCGCTACCTCGAACGCCACCTTCTCATTGGGCGACCATTGAGAATAGATCGACCGATACTGTGCCGCCAGTGTCTCCAGAATCTCCGTTGACGGCGTGCCGGGATACGACGCGGCCAGCCTCACTCCCGCTTCGTATGCTCCCCGCGCCACCGCTTCATTGCCTGACAGAAGCTCTCTCATGGCTGCATCACATTCTTTTACGGCATCCTTCAGTCAAATGCTATAAGACACACGACGTGTGTAAGTTACGCGACGTGCGTGTGAATATTTTCACAACTATAGTAAACGTGGGCTGGGAGGGCAAGGGGTTTCTTAGAAGACTTGTTAATGGAACGATGGTCGTGGAGACAAAAGCCAGGTGGCCTTTCTACTTGTTGACTATAAACACCGCCAAGCCCCAGTATGCAGCACTGGTAGTCATCATCTCCCCCACACATAGACTTGCTTGAAAAAACTGGCTCTTGGCCGATTTAGGTAGTATATACAGTAGGTCAGTCAGGTCAGAACATACCCCGGTGTTTATACAACCGGGGCTTTCGTGTTGGGATAGAATACGTTGGACGAACCGGTTTACATGCAAAAAAAAGTGATTTCGTCACCGTCGAAGCTGGGTTTGATCCTTGAGCGATGGAACAGCTACCAGCCTGTCCTCAACCTTTGCGACGTTTTGACAAGGGGGTCAGGACGGCAAGTGACCGTGACTGGTTTGTCCGGCTCATCCGAGACCTTCTTGATTAAAGCCATCGCTGAGAAGATCAATGAACCTATTTTAGTCGTTACTGAAAACTCTGACCAGGCCAGCGATCTCTATGACGACCTGACGTTCCTGATGGGTGAACGCACTGTGGGGCACTTCCCGGCGCGGCAGATACTACCATATGACTTTAGAGCTCCGGTTGGTGAAATCATGGGGCGACGAATATCAACCCTGGCCGATCTCAACGATAACTCCCTCTCGGTAGTCATCTGCCCCATTCGGGCGCTGCTTGAGCCGACGATTACCCGTGATTATCTGCAAGCAGGCCGCATTGATTTGCGACAGGGTAAAGAAGCTGTCCTTGATGATCTGGTCAGCCGCCTTGTAAGGTTGGGATTTCGGCGGGTTCCGGTGGTGGAGGAGGTGGGCGATTTCGCTCTGCGCGGCGGCCTGGTGGACTTCTTCACTCCCGGTTCGAAAGCTCCGGTGCGCGTGGAGTTCTTCGGCGATGAGGTCGATACCATTCGTCAATTTGATGTCTCCACCCAGCGTACGCTAAAGAAAGTAGACGCAGTTTCCCTGCTGCCCAAGCGGGAGGTGCCTATCACCCAGCAAACGCTGGAACAATACCTGAGCAAGCTGCCGGAAGATGATGCTGACCACATTAGATCCCGCTACCTGAACGACCCGGAGCTTCCCGGATTGGAGTGGCTGTCGGTCCTTTTTGGTATGGAGCAGGGTTTCCTGCTGGATTATTTCCCCACCGATGGCATCATTTTCTTGGAGGGAGAAGGAGCACTAAAAGCCGAAGCTAATTCGATTCTTGACGAAGCCGGAGCCCTCCATGAACGATTGAAACAACGCCTTGCCAGTCTCCCCACTCCCGACCGGTACTACCACTTGCCTGAGAAAGTATTCGCCCAGCTCGAACGGTACCGGAGAATTGACAAGGTTCCGTTCCGAGGAGGGCGCAAGGATATCATCGATTTCGCCTGCCAGCCTCACCCCTCCTTCGGTTCAAGATTGGACCTTCTTATCCAGACCACCAGCGAATATGACGCCGCCGGGATTGACTACTTCATTGCCACCGACACCGAGGGTCAAGCCGCCCGGCTAGATGAGCTGATTGGCGAACGAGTCGGCGTTGAAAACACCCCGCTTATCGAAACGGCTGATCTCAAGGGGGGATTCGTTTGTCGGCAGGGTCGGTTTGCAATCCTGACCGACCACGAGATATTCAGTCGTTATCATCGGCGGGTGCGAAAGAAAAGATTCAAGGAAGGCGTCGCAATTTCCGATTACTCCAACCTCGCCAAAGGCGACCACGTGGTCCACACCGCCTACGGTATCGCCTGCTATCTGGGTCTGGAGACGATCACGGTGGACAACCGCAGCCGCGACTGTCTGCTGTTGCAGTACGCTGAAAACGACCGTCTGTACGTGCCGATTGAGGAATTCAACCAGGTGTCCAAGTATTCCGGGAAAGATACCGCCCCCGCTCTCACTCGCCTTGGGGGCCCCGGATGGGAGAAGCTCAAGAAGAAAACGAAGAAAGCCATTGCCGACATGGCCGCCGACCTGATAAAGCTGTACGCCGAGCGCAAGATGAAATCCGGTTACTCCTTTGGTGAGGATACCGTCTGGTTAAAACAACTTGAGGCATCTTTTGCCTACGAGGAAACCCCCGACCAGTTCAAGGCCATCAACGATGTCAAGTATGACATGGCGGAGGGAAAACCGATGGACCGGCTGATCTGCGGCGATGTCGGCTACGGCAAGACGGAGGTGGCGGTCCGAGCGGCATTCAAGGCAATCGAACAGGGTAAACAAGTTGCAGTTTTGGTACCGACTACGGTCCTGGCGCAGCAGCACTTTCACACCTTTTCCGAGAGGCTGAACGAACTCCCCGTCAACATTGAAATGCTCTCCCGTTTCCGCACCCGCAAGCGGCAGCTTGAAATCGTCGAGGACTTAGCGAACGGAAAAGTTGACCTGGCCATCGGGACACACCGGCTATTGTCCAAAGATGTCTTGTTCAAGGACCTTGGGCTTCTCGTTGTCGACGAGGAGCATCGCTTCGGCGTTAGACACAAGGAGAAGTTGCGCCAGCTTAAGACCACTGTTGACACGCTCTCTATGTCCGCCACGCCCATACCGCGCACGATGCAGATGTCGCTGATGGGAGTGAGAGACATGAGTTTGATTCACACCTCACCAAAGGACCGTTTACCAATAATCACTGAAATTATCGAATTCGATCCGGCCATCATCGCTACCGCCATCCTGCGCGAGATTGACCGCGGCGGTCAGGTCTTTTTTGTGCACAACCGGGTGCAGACAATTGAGTCGATGTATCGCTACCTGAAGAAAATCGTGCCGCAGGCCGAGATTGCCGTTGCCCACGGGCAGATGCATGAGCGATCGCTCGAAGGCATCATGCTGGCCTTTCTCGCCCAGCGGTACAACGTCCTGCTGTGCACCGCGATCATCGAATCAGGGCTTGACATTCCCACTGTCAACACCATGCTCATCAACCGTGCAGACCGCTTTGGGTTGGCGCAGTTGTACCAGTTGCGTGGGCGGGTTGGACGCAGCGCTACGCGGGCTTATGCCTACCTGCTTACCCCTCCCATGAAAACCCTCAAGGCTGATGCTATCAAACGCTTACGCGCCCTGGAGGCTCACTCGGACTTAGGCTCCGGATTTGCACTGGCCATGCGTGATCTTGAAATTCGCGGCGCCGGGACGGTTCTGGGAGCAAGACAATCGGGGTTTATCGAAGAGATCGGTTACGATCTGTATAACAGACTTCTTGAGGAAGCGGTCGCCGAACTGAAGGGAGAGGAAATCAAGCGGCTGCCGGAAACCAAGTTGGAGCTGGACATGGAGATTCATCTGAGCGACAGATACGTTACCGACCGCCACCAAAAAGTCGACATCTACCGCCGCTTAGCCAACGCCCGCTCTCTGGACGAAGTGGAATCTATCCGAGACGAAGTGACGGACCGTTTTGGCATACAGCCCCAATCGGCGGTTAACCTTTTTGACGCCGCCGCCGTCAAGGTTTCCGCCGCCGCGCTGGAGATTGAAAAGGTGACACTGCGTAGCGGTATTGCGAACCTCTTCTTCAAAGAAGGAAGGCAACTCTCACGGGCCGAGGTCGAGGCCTTCCGCAAGGCTACTGACCGCCCATTGGAGTTCTCTCTCGTGGGCCGGTCACAAGTGACCATTGACTTGGCGCAAGTCGCGGAAACTGAAAGGCTGCCCTACCTGCGAGGGATACTGGGAAAAATCTCTTAGAAAGTAGGTCGGGTTCCGCAGGTGCCGATAGTGCCAAGAAACCCGACACAGGCACTATAGGCATTTGACAATACAGTCCCTTTCTCCGTCTATAAGAATGTGGAGGATTCGCCCATGATAACTTGTTGGCGTGTACCTAAGCCGGTAACACTGTTCTTTTCCCTACTGACAGTCGTCTTGTCGCAGAGCGTGGCGCACGCAGGCGCTGGTGTTGAAGTATCATTGATCACTGTATTCGCCCGGACCGACCACAACGTGCTCGATGACCCGAGCGGCGTAGCGTTTTGTATTCACAAGACCCTCTCACGGAAGCTCGCTCTCTATTGGGACGGTACTTGGCTTAGAGGTTCTACAATGCTCTTTCACACCTTCCCCACGATCGGACCGCCACCCCCGGTGGATACATTGACCGAACCAGTAACAGCGAAAACACGTATGTACTCGACAGAGTTGGGAGTGCAGTATCGCCTTGTGTCTATAAGGAATCTAAGTCTCAGAGTGGGGTTTGGATTGAGTGTTAACAATTACAAGCAGACAGAAACTGGTCAGGTGTCCAGCTGGGGACAAACGTATACTGACCGGAAGCTTGGTGTGAGCCTGTCGCTCAGCCTTCACCTCAAGAGAATAGTTGCCGTACCAATTGGGATTCGACTTGGTGTGCGCACTAAATCAACCTTTGATCCTGGCGCGACAGCGGATGTCCTTACTCCCTTCAAGAATCATGTTACAATTTCAGAAGTGCGATTTGGGCTGGCCTACAGTCTCTGACTCAAGCAGAGTAGGTCGGGTTCCGCAGTTCGCCTTTGGCGGACAAGAAACCCGACACAATTCTACAAATGTGAATATTTGTGGGCGGCAGATGTCCGCATCTGCCCCATTCTTTTGCGAAGTTTCTATCGGCAGAACCGCTATGGGTTCTTCCCTACTCTTGTTTCTCACGCCTAGTGTCCCGCAATATCCATAAACCAAAAAGGCCTGCCCCCACTACTAACACCATGGCTGCCATCCGCATCAGATCACTCATTTTATTTCCTCCTTCAGGATAGAGACTCTACCTTTATCCGCTATCCGCGTTTGAGATCACAGTACTTCATACAAAGAATAGAATACGGAGTTTCGCTACAAATCTGAGGCTGACCCACCGCCAGGTACTGAAAGGGGTCAGAATTAGCAAAATAATCTGAGACCTGAATCGAAAGATCAGCCAAAGCATTTTCGGGGGGGGCTGGCTAACCTCAAGGCAGCTATGACATTGCATTTCTGGCACTACAATTTCATGCGGACTCATAGCACCTTGAAAATGACGCCGGCTATGGCGGCGGGTATTGTAAGGAGAGGATTAAGTTGGAGTGATGCAATAGTTGATTGACTTAAGAATTCATACATAGGATATTCTTTCTTAGATGCAGCTTGATCATAAAATCCGAGAAGTAATCTGTATCCCTGAATCTGATTATGAGATGCAAGTCGCACAAGCACTTGGCGCCCGTTTAGAGCATATAAGCCAAAGACAAATGGAGGATTACACTAAGCACATAGAAGAATTCCTTACAGACAAAGCACACACCTGTCGTTTTGTCCGTAAGAAATATGATAGAAGAATATATCTATATAAGCCAAAACCACCAAAGGGCTTTCAGTGGATAAAGGTCTTGTTTTCTGTCGAAGAAGACGACGATGGAGAATATATTGTTCTCCAAGAGTTCAAGTGGGGTTAATGCTCTGGTCTTGGAATAGGTCGGTCGCCATATTTATCAAGAATTCGCCCTGCATCTTCATAGTCACTCTCCGTAATATCAGTAGATGCTGTGAATCTCCAATAGATACTATTGTAGGGAATCACGTCTCCTATTTTTAGGAGTTTTCGGAACGGAAATTTATGTGTCCAATCACTAACTTGTCTGGCGGTATATGCTCTCATTGTCTCGACCCAATGGTCTACAAGTTGTTTTTCTTCATTTGTGATGAAGGACATATCAGCTTCCCTGCAAGCTACCGGTCTTTTCTGTGGTTTGCCGTGCACGGGAATAGGCTCGATTTTTAATTCGCCAGATGCAATCAGTTCTTTTAGAATGGGAACCATAGAAAATAACGTTGGCCCCTGTTTTTCGTTTATATATCTACCACCAGTAACTGATGAACCGGTGTTGAAATAGCGACCAAAATCTGTGGCAAAGATGATTTTATTAAGCTTTACCATGCCAAAGAACTTGTGATCTTCACACTTCTCGCTGATGTATAGAATAAGTTCCTTGATCTTTTGTGTGTTTTGCTTCTGTAAATTAATGATGGCCTCCGAGTTCTGGTCACACCTGTTTTAAATATAGTCAATTAATTGAGTTAAACAATATTTAACTTTATTTAATAACGACAATAATATCACAACTATTTACCTCCAAAACCTACAACAAATAAACTGCACATATGTTCACCTCTATTTGTAAATTAGGACAGTACCCCATTCCCTGTTAAGGGATAAACAAGATAATACAAGAGTAAACAATAAAAGACTTGACAAATAGCCGGGCTTACTATAAATTACAATAGAAAACAGTAAAACACAAGGAGAACTATCATGGCAAGACAGAAACTGATGTCGTTTGAGTTTTTTCCGAAACTTCAAAACAAAGAGGATTTTTTTGAAAAGATCAGTCAGCAGACAGACGCTACGAGGAGGATAATCAATCAATATCTATTGCTATGCCTTTTTTCGTTTCTGTATGGAATCGTTATGGGGAGCTACCATGGTTTCCTGCAAGCGCTGGCGTCCGGGGTGAAAGTTTCCGTCATGTTTTCTTTGGTATTGCTCATCTGCTTTCCGGCATTTTTCATAATTCAATTCGTGCTCGGGTCAAAGCTCAAACTGTATCAAATGATTTCCATTATCCTGTCGGGATTTGTTTTGACTACGGCCATAATGGTATCGTTTGCCCCCATTGTGATAATCTTTCTCCTCACGGGAAGTAACTACTATTTTTTGCAGCTTCTGCATATTTTGATATTTCTTCTTTCGGGCTTTTTCGGGATGAAAACAATCATAGACGCACTGAAATACTCGTGCGAGAAAAAGAGCGTTTATCCCCAGGTTGGAGTGGTGGTATTTCGTTTCTGGGTAGTGATCCTGGCCTTTGTCGGCATCCAGTTGGCCTGGAATCTGAGGCCTTTTTTGGGAGATAGAGGACAGCCATTTGAGCTATTCCGAGAATATGAAGGGAATTTCTATACGGCCTTGATCTACTCAGGGAAACAACTGCTGAGTCCGGAGGATAAGAATGTCAAAGACAAAAATGTTGACGACCCCAATGTAGTTGAGAACGAGTATATAATAGACGACAGCACCTACCATGATTCTGTATTGGAATTCTTTATGAATCAAGACAGGTAAGGAGAATGAAGTTGAAGACTGACATCATGACCCTGGAAGAAGTGGCTGCCTATCTCAAGTTGAAGCCGCAGACCATTTACACCTGGGCCCAAGAAAAAAGGATTCCTGCCGCTAAGCTTGGAAAAGAGTGGCGCTTTAGAAAATCAATTATAGATGAATGGTATATTCAGCATATTGATGAGAAGTTCAGTGGCGTCATAGATAATTGGAAGACGAAACAAGAAGCCGATGACGATTCGAGCTCATAGCAAGCAGATTCAGATTGTTTTGAAAACCTATATCTCGAGGAGGTAGAAGCCACTCCAATGGCAAAACTTCAAAAGCCGTCGCTCTATTTTTACTTGGGGCTGGCTGCAATCATTGCCGGCTTTGTCTGCCTGCGTACACCGCCGGTCGATGGCGTCTGGACACTTACTATTGCGCCGGTACTGTTGGTTCTGGGGTTTATTGTGTTGGTTCCGTATGGGCTGTGGCCGCGGAGTCGACAGAATTCACCCCATCTGGACTATCGTGCGGATAGTAAAGCCGTTACGATAACCAACCTCACCGGCCTGGGTGTTTTTGTTTCCTGCCTGATAATCTACCTTCTGACCCTGTGGCCGGGTCCCGGATGGTGGGACAGTGGTGATTATATCACCTGCTCTTACATACTTGGCGTGACAAGTCCGCCGGGATCGATCCTGTTGCAGCTCCTGGGAAGGTTGGCCTCATTTCTTACCGTCATCTCCTCCCCTGCCGTGAGGATAAACGGTCTCATAGCGGTTGTTTCGGCATTGTCGGCAACGGTTGTTTACTTCACGACCGTTCGCCTGCTCCAGACATTTGACCGTTGGGAGAGAAACGCATCGCATGCCGCTCTGATCGGGGGTGTTCTGGCGGCGTTGACTTTGGCCTTTACGCATAGCGTATGGAGCTATGCCACCTTTACCAACCCGTATGCGCTGTCTCTGTTATCCGGTTCTCTGATGATTTATCTGGCCGTTCGTTGGTGGGAAAACCCGGATGCCACTGGGGCGGGAAACTTTCTTCTTTTGGCGGCTTTCCTTTTCGGTCTCGATATGAGCGTGCATCGCAGCAACCTTCTTCTGGCGCCGGCTTTCTTTCTTCTGGTTTTTCTGAGAAGGCCTAAGGCGTTCCTCGACTTCAAACTCTGGATAGCAGGGATTTTGCTTTTCATCTTGGGTCTGTCGCTGCAGTTGACGGTGATGTTCCGCTCTCAACTCAGTCCGGCAATAAACCTTGGCGACCCTGATAGCTTAGGCGGCCTCTGGAATTACCTGACAATGAGCCAGTTTGGGATCAAAACCTTCGGTTCTGACCTGCTGCAGCGCAAAGGTCCGTTCTGGGATTACCAGATCAAAGAGATGTATCTACGCTATTTTGGCTGGAATTTTGTTGGGATGGACAGTCAGGGGAGTGGTGTCAGATGGATGGGGCTTTGGGGCATTCCCGCTATCGCCGGCATTGCCGGTCTGGTGTACCAATTTGCTCGCAGGAGAAGGCAGGCATTGTTTTTGTTAGTGACGTTCCTTCTGGCAAGTTTAGGAGCGATCTTTTATTTGAACGTTCCGGCCGGTTTTTTCCGGGAGATGGACCGCCATTTTCTTGTATCGTTCATGCTGTTTTCGATTTGGATAGGCATCGGCAGCTACGCCGCTCTAAGGTTGGTATCCGGTGTTTTTGCCAATCGTTCGGCTGCTGTTTGGATTTTGGCTGGTGTATTGTTTATCGCGTTGCCTATCAACGTCCTCCGAGCCAATTGGTCCAACAATAACCAGAGCTCCAACCACACCAGTTACAACTTCGGCTACAACCTCCTTGAAACCTGTGAGCCGGATGCGATTTTGATCACAGCCGGAGATAGTGATACGTTTCTAGCGTGGTACCTGCAAATGATAGAAGGCGTCAGACCTGACGTGACTGTCCTGAACTTGCCGTTGCTCAACACCAGTTGGTACCTTCGGACAACCATGTCTTACCATACCGACCTTCCCTGGACGCCAAACGAAGACTCGTTGAAAGATTTGAGAATAATACCCTGGGAATCGGACACCGTGACAATTATCGGGTCCGGCCTTGACAGCGTGACGCTCAACCTCGTTGTGGAGCCGACGATTGCCGGTAAGTATCTCTTGATTCAAGATCAGGTGCTTTTGAATATCCTGAGACATAACCGGTTTGACCGTCCGATCTATTTTTCGGCCGGTTTTGGCAAAAACCTGCCTATGAACTTACGCGAGCATTCCCGGCTGGATGGTTTGGCCTGGCGGATTGTTACGCAGATTCAAGAACGCCGTGACTATCAGAGATTGGAAGACAACCTCCTACATCAGTACGATTACGAAGGTTTCGGAGAGCAGGCCTTTCTCGACCGGACAGGCAAAAATATGACCTCAATGTACCACGCGGCATTTGCATATCTTGCCGAGCTTTACCGGCAGAAGGGGGAGCCAGAAAAGCTGGATAGCCTGGAAGCTAAATTTGACGATCTTTGGCCGGATGCCAGCAATCTGAAATGAGACCTATTGCCTACTTTGGTGCACGGAATCGGAGGGGCTTGATCCGGGCGTTGGGAAGCGCCCTATCGGTGTTGATGTCAGCGCCTGTTTCCGGCGGCGGTACCCACTCTATCAAATGGATTTCCAAAACACTTGTGTCTGCTGTAAAGTCGCTGTAGAAAGTAAGCCCTTGGTCTAAGTCTCTGATATAGACAGTGGAATCTCCCGGAGAATCCGGAGGAGCCGAATCGTAGCGGATCGTATCCGGTTCCATGTAAACCTCTCTTATGTCTGAAATCGAAGAGCCTACGCCAATTCCATCAGCCGTAGTCCCCGTGTATGTGATGTAATCATTCGTGTTTACTATAACTCCATAAACACTAGAAGTATCATAGATGGTTTTGTCTAGATCGATATCATAGACCATAACTACTACTCCCAGCGTTCTCTCATAGTTGACATAAATGAAGGGATGATTAAACGGGTTCATAATAACATCCACCGATGCCGGCAGGCCGTTGAAGTTCTTGACATCAGCATAGGTGTCATCGAATAGGACGTACTGCCCCTGCCCGTGTGGGCCTGGGATCAGCGTGTTAGCTCGCAAAAAGATATCAAGCGAATCAATACCCTCCGCCACCAGGCGGATTACGGCATAACCGGAGTCACCGTTGAAGACATATGGGAAACCGGCTATCCCCGATGAATCAGTTGTGATAGACTTGGGGTTAAGGTGGCCGTCGCCTTCGAGCCGATAGAGCTGTATCTGCTGGTTGGGCAGGCAATTGTCATTCTTGTCAGCCACTGCGAATTGCAAAACCGTGTCAGGGATGGTGTCACCCATGACGCCCTTATAATACAGGCTGTTGATGGCAACAATCTTTTCCGGGTCGCCCGGTCCGACTGGTCCGTTATCGTCCCCGCAGCTAAGAAAAATGGTCAGGGTAAGTAGCAACACTACTATCATTGAACGAAATGTGTGTGCACGTATAATGGTTTGGGTTCCTCCTCTGAGAAAGGCAATAACATCCGCGTGGTCACGGACTGAAATAGTACTTCAACCCGACGCCAAAGTTCAGGTATCGCGGCCTCTGGTCAGAGCCAAGTATATCCACCCTGTTGATTGAAGAAAGAGTAACAAAAGACCTGTCTTTTAGGCCTCCCCAGAGCTTGAAATCGGCCCCGAAATTCAGACTAGCGGCAAACGTGAGCCAGTTCTCCGACTCATAACCGGTGGCGGTCTGGGAAGTAATACCCCCATGGAAACCGAGGCCCACATACGGCGCGATAGGTACCTTCGAAATGTTAGCCGTCAAGTAATTCAGATTGAAGTCTATATCGTACTGATTAAGCTTCGAGTGCGGTGGATCAAACATGTAGCCATAAGAGGTCTCGACCCAAAACGTGTCCGGAGTTCGAACTCTCGTGTACCTGAATCCAATACTGTACAACAGGTGCCCCCCACGAAGTTGCCCGTAGTTTATACCCAAGTGGAACGTGGGATCATACACTCTGTTAGCGTCAACATCAACGAGGACATGGTCGCTGTTCCAGAGATCAATTACGCCTACTTTGCTGTAACTGCCGATCGGCGTCGAGTAACCCCCGTATGTCTCAATGACGTTCCATCGCTTTGCCACTCGCCTGATGGCCGCCTCGGAAAACGAGCTAATTGCAAAAACCAAAGCAAGCAGTAGAACCGCTGGTCTGATTATCCTCGACATCATTTCTCCCAATATTTTCAGGTCAAACTCTTTTCGCCACTCAATATAAAAAAAATCCTGTCCTTTCTACAATTTCGGCGGCAAATCGCCCAGATTTACCGCCATAACTCGACCTCGCCCAAAATTCCGTGGGCAGCTCGCCAAAGTCGAGTCCACATCTGCCCGCCTGAATCGGCGCACGGGAACGTACGCTGAGAACAAACAGTTAGTGTAATTTACGTTGCCGTCAGGAAAAGACAAATTATATTTCTGCCGGCTAAACTTAGCGGACAAGCGCGCAACCTGATTGAAAGGTGAGAAAAGAATGCCAGTTGCAAAGATTATAATCATAGGCGCCGGTGTGATGGGACAGGGCCTGGCCGAGGCGGTCTCAAGTTCCGGCAATGAAGTCATCCTCGTGGATAAGACGACCAAGCTTGCCGAGAGGGGCATCAAGGGCATTGCCGAGTCAATTGACCGCGAAATCCACAAGTGGGGACTGACCCAGTCGGACAAAAAAGCCCTCCTGGCGCGGATTTTCCCCTCCTCCGATTTGTCACAGGCGGAGGATGCCGAGACCGTCATCGAAGCCATCCCCGAAGACCTCCAACTGAAACGCTCCCTTTTTGAAAAACTCGACGCCATCTGCAGACCGGATGCGGTCCTGATCACCAACACGGGAACGCTGTCCATATCGGAGATCGCAGCAGTGACGCAGCGCCCGGGAAAAATAATCGGGATGCATTTCCTGAACCCGGTCACCAAGATCCCTGTTGTCGAAATCGTCAAGGGGCTTAAGACAGACGATGAGACTTTCCAAAAAGCGGTTGAATTCGCGGAACTTCTCAACAAGAAATGGATAACGGTCATTGAATATCCCGGCTATGTGACCACTCGTATTATTGTGCCGCTGCTGAACGAAGCGATGCACGTATTGATGGAAGGCGTGGCGACGGCTGATCACATCGACGAGGCTATGAAACTCGGTTTTGGCTTCAATGTCGGCCCGCTGGCGTTGGCAGACATGATGGGATTGGACGTGGTCATGTCGTGGATGGAGAACCTGCTTGAGGAGCTCTCTGAACACAAGTACAACCCCTGTCCGCTCTTGCGCAAGCTGGTCCGCGCCGGACACCTGGGCGTAAAAACCGGCAAGGGCTTTTTTGAATACGATGCTGACGGGGAAAGGATTTCCCCCAAATCAACAACAGAGTGATAAGAAAAGGCAGGTGGTCAAGAATGAAAATACTGGTCATAAATTGCGGCTCGTCTTCAGTCAAATACCAGCTTATTGATACCGACAACGAGATTGCGCTAGCCAAAGGGATGGTCTCCCGCATCGGTATGTCGGCCTCCGTTCTGACCCATAAGCCGCACGACCGTCCTGAGGTAAAGGTTTCTGGAGAGATTCTCGACCATATCGTGGCCATTGAGTATGTCGTTTCGATGCTGATATCGGAGAACCACGGCGTTATTAAAGATCGCTCCGAGATTCAGGCGGTAGGGCATCGCGTTGTCCACGGCGGCGAGAAATTTGCCGATTCGGTTCTCATTGATGTGGAACTCATGCGGGAACTTCGCAACTTGATCGAACTAGCACCTTTGCACAATCCTCACAACATCCGTGGGATCAATGCCTGCCAGAAAACCCTCCCGGGCATTCCCCAGGTGGCGGTGTTCGACACGGCCCTCCATCACAGTATGCCGCCGTACGCGTATATTTATGGGATTCCCTATGTCCTGTATAAGCGGTACGGCATCCGTCGCTACGGTTTTCACGGCATGTCCCATCGCTACGTCAGTCAGCAGGCGGCCGCAATGGTGGGCAAGCCAATTACCGAACTAAAAATGATTACCTGCCATCTGGGCAACGGAGCATCAGTAACGGCCTTTGACGGCGGCGTCTCCGTTGACACCTCTATGGGCTTTACGCCGCTGGAGGGGCTTTTGATGGGCACTCGATCCGGTGATTTGGATCCGGCCGTCATCCTGCATGTGATGGCTCACGAGGAGTTGAGTCTGCACGAAGCCAACACGCTTCTCAACAAGCACTCCGGGTTGGCCGGCATATCGGGGGTAACATCCGATGTACGGGAGATAGTGGAGGCTGCCAACGAAGGCAACAGCAACGCTAAACTGGCGCTGGAGACCTACTGCTACCGTCTAAAGAAGTACATTGGCGCCTACGCGGCAGCGCTGGGCGGTTTGGACGTGCTGGTCTTCACTGCCGGGGTCGGGGAAAACTCGGCCGACGTGCGACGGCTCACCTGCGAAAAGCTGGAATTTCTGGGTATAGCACTGGACGAAACCAAAAACAAAGAGACTGCAGGTACCGAGACTGATATTTCAACATCCGGCAGCAGGGTCCGTGTCCTGGTCGTGCCCACTAACGAAGAGCTGGTCATCGCCAGGGATACGCAGCGGATTGTGGAAGCCCAGCAACCATAGAGCTACAGGGCACGATCGCAGGTAATCGTGCCCTGCAATGCTATTCTCCGTTACTCACACGGAGGCGGGGGATCACCGCTAAAGAATATGTATTCAACCAGATACGTCAGGTCAGCAACATTGATTTCACCTTCTGCATCGACATTACCCTCTTCGGGACAGGGCGGTGTGTCACCGTCAAAGAACAGGAAGTCAACCAGGTATGTCAGATCAGCGACGTTGATGCCGCTGTTGCCATCAGCGTTTCCACGAGCGATACAGCAACAGGCGTCGCCGATGCCGTCGCCGTTGGTATCTTCTTGCCCTGGGTTATATACGTAAATGCAGTTGTCGCAACTGTCGCCCACTAAATCTGTGTCCACATCTTCCTGATCTGGATTGTATACATAATAGCAATTATCACATTGATCACCTACCCCATCGGCGTCAGCGTCCAAAGTTTGATCAGGGTTGTAAATGAAGGGGCAATTATCACATGAATCTCCATATCCATCTTCGTCCGTATCTTCCTGGTCGGGGTTGTATACGTACGGGCAATTGTCATTGCCATCCAAAATGCCGTCATCATCCATATCGAAATAATTCGGATGATGAACGTAGGCATACAATTTATCATCAACAATGGAATCGACTCTTACTACAACACCGGACGGGCCGGAATAGCTGTCGCTGGAGGGATAAGTGGTCGGGCTGAACAGGTTCTGCCCTGCCACGTCACTTGAAAACAGCGCTCCCCTTCTCGTCTCATACGGATACCACCACTGGGCACTGTCGGTGACATGGCCTTCGGGGTTAGCCGAAGTGTCTATGGCTGGATTATAACCGGCATCCATCACGGCAACAGCATAGTGGGGGTAATAAGGTGTACCGTCGTTGGCCGGGACGGCATCGTCGATGTGCGTGATCAGCAGTCCCCGATCAAGGGTATCACCCCCGTAGGTGAGGTTCGGCCAGAGGTAGCAACTGAAATCTGAGTCGAGCTTGTCAAACTTGCCCGTCGAATGCGGATTACGATACTCAAGAAGGAAGTACTCGTTCCCGGTGGGATCCAGGTAGAGTTTGTACAGAGAGCTATCCTTGGTGGTCTCAATATTGTAGATCACGAGATCATTGTAGGTGCCCTGCAGGACGACCGGTTGTATCCAGCCGAGTTCCTTTTTGCTCCAGCCGCAAAAATGTGATGGTATCTCGGAACCGATGGCCATCAAGCCGTAGCCGTAGTAGCCCATAACGCACCAATCGACCAGAGGATGATCATTGTCATCGCCGGGGGTAATATAAGTGCCCATATCCAGCTTGGAGTCGTAATCATACAGGTCCGGCAGGCCTCCTATACTGTGACCCAATTCATGAACGAAAACGCGTATTTTGTTGAGGGTGTCTACACCCAGAAAGTTGGGGGGGTAATTCGGATCCCGCAGCGGCCGGGTCTCCGGAGAGGTGTTCCACCTCTCGATATATACGCCGTCGTACGGGCCAAGCCCGCTGCCGGGAGGATAGGTGAGGGCAAAAGACCAGATGTCGTTGGGATTCTGAGAATCTTCCTCGCCGTTGCCGGAACGGATAAAAACGACAGCATCGACGGTGCCGTCATTGTCGCCATCATACTGCGAGTAGTCTATGACCGGGTCAAGCGCCGGAAGAATATCTTCAAACTCCCACCAGTTAAACCCTGAATACAGTCCGGCATTGTACCAGTCAATTACGTCGCCGGTGGCATTGAGTTGGCCATAGGAGACTTCGTAGTAATAGTCAGCGACGGACCCTCCCGGATAGACGTCTCGCGAGTAGAGCATGCTGTCAAAGGCAGCCTGCGGGTAGGTGCCGGGACGGTCGATCCATTCGACCATGATGGCCAGTAGCTTGACCGTGTCGCCGTCAAAACGGTAAGCAGCAATGGCGAGACTGTCTTCTCTTGTAAGTTGTGACCCCGGAACTGGTCCCGGCCACTTTTCAATCTCTTGCCGTGGGAGATCGTAAATCATGCTTTTAGAAAGATCAGCAGCTTGCGCCGACAGACAAATAAGCGCCGCTGCCAATAAAGTGACAGAGACATTCGCTTTGGGGTTCATTAGATTTTTCTCCTCGATTTATCTATTCGCGCGTAGTACAGGCAGTTCTATTGCCGCCGGTGACGCCAAAAAAGCTGAAAACGCGGCTCTCTAACAGTCAGACCCGGTAAATCTTATCAACTCCGGCAGCTTGTTCAACTGCTATTTAAATATAACTGAAATCCCGGTTTTGGCAAGCTTGATTCCAGGTGAACCTTCGCCAGCAATAATTCGCAGATTCAAGAGTAGGCGCGGCAGTGTTTTGGAGGTTCGCTCAGCGGCGGGTCGAAGGCTGATAGCTTCTCGATAATTGGGTGGACTCATACAGGATTATATTATATACTGGTGCTTGCTGTAGGTCTACCATTGGCCACTCGGGAATGAACGACGTTTTTTATGGAAAGGAACGTAAGATAAGAAACAAGCGGTTCTTTTGAGAAAGATGACATACCATATCAAGACATGTGAGTCAAAAACACATCAATGATGCCAACCGTTGTGGAGAGATTGTGGATAGAACAGAACTTTTGCTAAAGGAAATCACCGAGGCCAACGGTGTGTCCGGCTATGAAAAAGAAGTTCGCCAAATTATGGCCCGCGAGCTGGAAGGAAAGGTCGACGAAATCCAGTACGACAAAATGGGCTCCATCCTGGGGCGAAAAAGGGGAACCAGCGACAGGCCCAGGGTGATGGTTGTAGGACACATGGATGAGGTCGGCTTCATGGTCAAGGAGATCACTTCCGACGGATACATCAAGTTTCTTCCGCTTGGCGGATGGTGGGGACATGTGGCCCTCGGTCAGCGGATGCGGATCATCACTTCCAAGGGACCGGTGCCGGGGGTGATCGGGTCACAACCGCCCCATCTGCTGCCCGAAAAGGAACGACAGAAGGTCATCGAAATAAAGGATATGTTTATCGACGTCGGCGTGCAGGAAAAGTTTGACGTCAAAAAGAAACTGGGCATACGGGCGGGCGATCCCATAATACCCGAGAGTCAGTTTATCGTCATGGGCAATCGGAAAATGTATATGTCCAAGGCCTTTGACAATCGGGTTTCGTGCGCTATCGTTCTCGAACTTATGCGGAAGTTTCAGAAAGTGCGACACCCCAATACGATCCTCGGCGGCGCCAGCGTGCAGGAAGAGGTAGGGCTTCGTGGCGCGCAAACCCTGGCGCATATCGCCGATCCCGATGTCGCTATCGTTGTTGATGTCGGAATCGCTCAGGATGTCCCGCCCGACGGGGGCAAAAAGAATGAGAAGTTAGGCGGGGGAGCGGCAATTCTCATTTACGACGCGGTGATGATCCCTAATATCAAACTCCGCGACCTGCTCATCGAAACCGCCGAACAGAAAAAGATTCCCTACCACCTGAGTTACCTCGAACGCGGCGGGACGGACGGCGGCCGTATCCATATCAGTCGCACCGGCGTTCCCTCGATCGTCATCGGACCGCCTGTCCGATACATTCACAGCCATAATGGAATAATGAACCGAACCGATTATGATAATACCGTTAAACTGATCGTTGAGGTGATCAAGAAGCTTGATAAGAAAACAGTCGACTCGCTGACGGAGGGATAGAAGGCTATGGCTCTCAGGTTCCGAAACACTTACACTCAACAGAAAGAGGACTTCCACTCGATCGTGCCCGGCAAGGTGAGAATATACACCTGCGGCCCGACCGTGTACGACTTTGCCCATATCGGCAACTTTCGCACCTACATGTTCGAGGACCTTTTGCGAAGGTACCTGAAGTACAAAGGGTACGAGGTCGTCCAGGTAATGAACCTGACCGACATCGATGACAAAACGATACGCGGTTCTCAAGCAGAAGGAGTGCCGCTGCACGAGTACACTGCTCGATATATAAAGGCCTTCTTTGATGACCTCGACAGCCTTGGCATGGAGAGAGCGGAAGTATACCCGCGGGCCACGGAGCATATCCCGGAAATGGTAGGAATAATCAAAAAGCTCCTTGACAAGGGCGCCGCCTACGAAATAGATGGCAACTACTATTACAAGATTGCCGCCTTCCCCGACTATGGGAAACTGGCCAACCTCGACATGGAAGGGCTGAAGCCCGGCGCCCGGATCGCCACGGATGAATATGAGAAGGATTCCGCCAGTGATTTTGCTCTCTGGAAAGCGTGGGACCCGGACGACGGCGATGTCTTCTGGGAAACGGAACTGGGCAAAGGCCGACCGGGCTGGCATATCGAGTGCTCGGCGATGTCGATGAAATACCTCGGAAACCACTTCGACATTCACACCGGCGGGGTGGACAACATTTTCCCCCACCATGAGAATGAGATCGCGCAATCAGAGGGGGCGACCGGCGAAAAGTTCGTCAACTACTGGCTGCACAGCGAGCATTTGATTGTCGAGGGTCGCAGGATGGGCAAGTCACTGGGCAACTACTATACCCTGCATGATCTTCTCGACAAAAGGTATTCGGGCCTGGCCGTTCGCTATCTCTTGATAGCTACACACTACCGTCAGCAGCTAAACTTCACCTTTCAGGGGCTGGAATCAGCCGCCAACGCTCTCGAACGCTACAACGATTTTATCTCCAACCTGACGGAATATGCGGGCGCCGTCGCAGGCGGTTACGCTGAGGACATTATTACAAATGCCCACAAGGGCTTTGAGGAAGCTCTTGATGATGACCTGAACGTCTCGGCGGCGCTGGGTGTGGTTTTTGACTTCATCCGCGACATCAACCGCCTTAAGGCCGACAACAAACTGTCCGCTGAAGAACGCGACCGTGTGCTTGAGACGATCCGCAAATTCGACACCGTGCTGAACTTTACCTATCAGCAGCAGGAGATCGATGCCGAAATCGAGGGGTTGATACAAAAAAGGACTGAGGCAAGAAAGAACAAGGACTATGCCCTGGCCGACAGGATACGAGATGACCTTCTCGCACAGGGGATCATTCTCGAAGATACCCCTCAGGGGGTGAAATGGAAGCGCAAGCTGTGACAATCGGTTTTGTAGGTCTTATATCCACACAGTAAAGCGTCAGGACCACAAGGGTCCTGACCTACTGAAAATGCCTTGACACACATCACAGATGTGCTTCTTTTCTCTCGTCATCGAGAAGCCGGCGTAACTCAGTTGGTAGAGTAGCTGATTTGTAATCAGCCTGTCGGGGGTTCGAGTCCCTTCGCCGGCTTTTGTGCGGCTCCCCATTTGTCAAGCAGAAAAGCGTCAGGACCACAGGAGTCCTGACTTACTTTACTGTTGCATCGGTTATGTTTTCGAAAGGCTTGCGTTTTGCCCGCAACCATGATTATTATTCCTGCAATAAACAGGGAACTGTTCGATAATAAATTAGATAAGAAGACTATATGACTTCCAAAACTCTGATCAAATCGACCTCCGGTATTCGGGGCGTAATCGGCAGAGGCCTCGAGCCACAAGTGGCAATTAATTATGCTGCGGCTTTTGGAACCTTACTGAATAAAGGCAAAGTCGTCGTCGGACGGGACAGCCGGCCATCGGGAGAGATGATAACGCGCGCGGTGGTTTCCAGCCTGGTGTCGGTCGGTATCGATGTCATAGAGATCGGTGTTGTCCCTACGCCAACTGTTGAGATCGCCATCAAGAAACTGAAAGCTTCCGGCGGCGTGTGCGTCACTGCCTCACATAATCCTGCCGAGTGGAACGCTCTCAAGTTCTTTAACGACCGGGGAGAACTCATTACCTCCTCACAGTACAAACGGTTGGATAAGATATGCAAATCCGGTCACTTTGCCTTTAAGCCGCACTCGAAACTGGGCACTATTCAATCCCAGACCCAGTGGGTCGATAATCATGTGAGGCGGGTCCTGTCCGTAAAAACGGTCAATAAAGCCGCTATAAAAAGGCGAAGGTTCACGGTGGTTGTCGACGCCGTCAACGGCGCCGGCTCGGTGGCGCTGCCGCTCTTATTGAAAAAGTTAGGGGCCAAAGTGTTCGAAATTAACTGCAAGGCCGACGGTATGTTTGTTCATGAGCCGGAACCGGTGCCGAAGAATCTCGGTCAGCTTGGCCGAGCGGTAAAAAGACATAAAGCCGATCTCGGTTTAGCCTGCGATCCCGACGCTGACCGGCTGGCCCTGATTGACGAAAGAGGCCGCCCCATCGGCGAAGAGCTCACCCTGACGATTGCCGTCAAAGAGGCGCTAAAGAAAACAAAAGGGGCCACGGTAATCAATCTGTCCACCTCGAAGGCGACCGCTGATGTCGCCCGGTCTCATGGATCAAAGGTCTATTACTCTCGTGTCGGTGAGTCGAACGTGGTCCAGATGATGCGGGCCAGGAGGGCAGTCATCGGCGGCGAGGGGAATGGCGGCGTAATTTATCCGGCCTTTCACACAGGGCGCGACGCGTTGATCGCCGCGGCGCTGGTGTTGTCCTGCCTGGCCGAAGATAAAATGTCCCTGGCGCAACTTGTGGAAACTTTGCCGAAGTATTATATTATAAAGTCTAAAGCGGCTTTTCAAGACGACTTTTCCGCTAGACTCAGGCGGTTTGAGAAGAAGGCATCGCGGTTGCTTGGGAGAACCGTAGTCGATAAGCGTGACGGGTTGCGTTTTGACTTTCAGCAGGGCTGGGTGCAAATCCGCCCGTCAAACACCGAGCCGATTTTCCGGCTGATTGTTGAAACCAGCGAGCAGAAGTTGACTCGCCGCTTGTCGCAAGAAGTTATGGAGTATTTTACCTGATCAGAGGAAAGAGAAATGTGTGGAATTGTTGGTTACGTCGGCCCCAAGAAGGCCCTGCCCATTCTGATGAACGGCCTCAAGAGGCTTGAGTACCGAGGCTATGACTCGGCGGGCATTGCTCTGTTGATGGAAGACGGCTTAATGGTGGCAAAAACGGCCGGGAAGATCAACCGGCTTGAAGAGACTCTTAAAGACACAGATTATAACTGCACCCACGGCATTGCTCATACCCGGTGGGCAACACATGGTGAGCCGACCCAGCTCAACGCCCATCCGCACACCGACGAGAAGTGTGAAATCGCCCTGGTTCACAACGGCATTATTGAAAACTTTCGCACCCTCAGGGAGTTTCTAACTCGACAGGGGTTTGAGATCAAGACTGAGACCGATACCGAAATTCTTGTGCACCTGATCCGTTTCAACTACAAAGGTTCTTTGACTGAAGCCGTCCGCAACGCCCTGACCCAGGTCGAGGGAACGTATGGTATCGCCGTCATATCGTCTCTTCACCCGGGCGTGCTGGTGGCCGCGCGCATGGGTTCCCCGCTGGTGATTGGTCATGGCGATGGCGAAAACTTTGTAGCCTCTGATGTTTCGGCAATGCTGGAGCACACCAACCGTGTGGTCTATCTTGACGACGGCGAAATAGCGACGGTAACGGCTGATGAGCACAACATCACCACCATCCAGAACGTGAAAATCACCCCGCAGATAGAAGAGGTCAGCTGGACTCTCGATATGATTGAAAAAGAAGGGTATGACCACTTCATGCTCAAGGAGATTCACGAACAATCCACGACCCTCCGAAACGCTTACCGCGGCCGTCTCAACTACGAGGAGGGCATTCCGCGCCTCGGGGGGCTGAATCTCCAATACGACGAGTTGCGGGAGATCAAGCGAGTGATAATTACCGGCTGTGGAACCTCATGGCACGCCGCTCTCATCGGCGAGTACATCATCGAGGAGCTGGCGCGGATTCCGGTGGAGGTGGAGTATGCTTCCGAGTTCCGATACCGGTCGCCGATATTCGATGACCATACCATCCTTCTTGCTATCAGTCAGTCAGGTGAAACCGCTGATACGCTGGCCGCTCTGCGCGAAGCAAAGAAGCACGGCGTCACAGGACTGGGGCTGGTAAACGTTGTCGGTTCCACCATCGCCCGTGGGACGGATGGCGGAGTGTATATTCACGCCGGTCCCGAAATCGGAGTGGCCTCAACCAAAGCGTTTACCTCGCAGGTTATGGTGCAATCCCTGATTGCCACTCTCCTGGCCCGCATGCGTCACCTCTCAGTTCAGCAGGGTCAGGAGATTCTTGATTTCATTCAGAAAATCCCGGACCAGGTAGAAACGATCCTTCAGACAGAAGAGCAAATCAAGGAAATCGCCACCCAGTACTACCAGGCCAATAATTTCCTCTATCTCGGGCGAGGGATTAACTTTCCGGTCGCGCTGGAAGGCGCTTTGAAGCTCAAGGAGATCTCCTACATTCACGCCGAGGGTTATCCGGCCGCCGAGATGAAACACGGGCCGATTGCCCTTATCGATGAAAACATGCCGGTGGTGGTCATCGCGCTGAAGGACCCCGTCTATGACAAGGTGATGTCAAACATTTCCGAGGTGCGCGCGCGTAACGGGAGTGTGATCGCCGTCGCTACCGAGGGTGACACCGAAATTGCCAACCGCGTCAACCATGTCATTTACATCCCGGAAACGTTCCGCTTGCTGACGCCGCTGCTGTCGATTATCCCCTTGCAGCTTCTGGCCTATCATATCGCCGTCATGCGGAACTGCCCGGTCGATCAACCGCGTAACCTGGCCAAGTCGGTGACGGTGGAATAAAGATGCTGGGTGCCCCACCGCTCGCGGTGGGTTTTGGTTAGCAAATTACAAAAAATCCCGGCAGCGCTGGTGTAGCGCCGCCGGGTTTTCTTTCCAATGGGATGTGAGCCGCCTGTTTATTTAAGCAGCAGCATCTTTTTCGTTTCAACAAATCCTTCAGCCTGCAGGCGGTAGAAGTAGGCGCCGGAGGAATGTCGTGAGGCATCCCAGGTGACAGTATGGCGACCGGCGCTGTAGGCACCGTTGGCCAGCACCGCAACACGCTGCCCCAGCACATTGTAAATCTCGAGACTAATGTTTGACGATGTCGGTAACGAGAATGAGATATCGGTGGTCGGGTTGAACGGGTTAGGGTAGTTCTGAAAAAGAGAAAATTGATCAGGAATAAGCGAATTATCATTCGCCTTTGCGGTGGTACCACTGGTACCACTCATACCACGGAACTCAATCTCATCAATATAAACATCATCCCCATTACCACTGGCGTCACACCTGAACCGGAGCTTAGCATTGGACGGGAAGTTGTACTGGCTGCTGGAGATCGGGACGACCTCGTGATAGAAGTTGTCGTTCTGGAAGTCGACACCCCGAACCCAGGTCGCAACAGTCTGCCAAGTGGAGCCATTGTAATACTGAAGCCAGAAATCCTCATTGTTTTCCATACTCCGAGGATAGTACCAGAACTCAACCTCCAGTTCAGTATAGCCGGCTACATTATAACCAACAGTGTGGTAGAATGACGATGATACACCGCTGTTATCCTGGATATCCGCCGCGTTGCTACCCTGGTGGGCATAGGTACCACCGGTATAAAGGTAACAGTCGCGGCCGCCATCGGTGTAGTTGCCCCAGCCGCTTTCAAAGTCGTCATAGGTAATAACCGTCCAGGCGCCGGGTGGGTTAACCGTGATGTATCCAGTTTTGGTTTCGGTATCATTACCGTAAGCGTTCTCGACGGTGAGTGATACTGTGTACGTGCCGGGATCGTCATAGGTGTATGACGGATTCTGCGCAGTTGATGTTCCACCGTCACCGAAAGTCCAGTCCCAACTGGTCGGATTGCCGGTGGATTCATCGGTGAAAGTTACCTCCAAAGGCGCCGTTCCCGATGTTGGCGTGCCGGAGAATTCGACCGTCGGAGGCATTGGGCCAGCGCTCATTCCTCTAAACTCGATTTCATCGATGTAGACATCGTCCGCATTACCACTGGCATCGCACATGAACCGAAGCTTAGCGTTGGTTGGGAAGTTGTATGTGCCGCTCGAGATGATAACAACCTCGTGATAGAAGTTGTTGTTTTCAAAGTCAACGCCTTTGTCAAAAGTCGCTACAGTCTGCCAAGTGGAACCATCGTAATACTGAACCCAGAAGTCTTCACCTGTCCTGTCCATGCTCACCGGCATGTACCAGAACTCAACTTCTAACTCGGTATAGCCAGATACATTATGACCAACAGTGTGGTAGAATGACGACGCCACGCCGCTATTATCCTGGATATCTGCGGCATTACTGCCCTGGTGGGCATAGGTACCACCGGTATAAAGGTAACAGTCGCCACCACCATCGGTGTAGTTGCCCCAGCCGCCTTCGAAATCATCATAAGTGATAACTGTCCAACCACCGCCACCGGTAACAGTGATGTAGTCGGCCTTGGTCTCGCCATCGGAACCGCAAGAGTTGGTCACTGTCAGGGTTACTGTATAAGTGCCGGTATCGGTATAGGTGTGGCTGGGATTCTGCGCGGTCGCGGTCTCGGTATCGCCAAAATCCCACAACCATGACGTGGCGCCGGTCGAGGCATCGGTGAAGTTGACCGTCAACGGAGCAACACCGGATGTTGGCAAACCGGAGAATGCAGCCACCGGGGGAGTGCAGGTTACTGTTATATAGTCAATCTTGGTTTCAGTATCATTACCACAACTATTCGTGGCAGTTAGAGCTACGGTATAAGTTCCGGCGGAAGTATAAGTGTGGCTTGGATTTTGTGCCGTTGAAGTCTTAGTATCACCGAAATCCCACAACCATGAGGTGACACCGGTCGACAAATCAGTGAAATTAACCGTTAGCGGAACTTCACCGGATGTCGGCGAACCGGAGAATTCAGCCACCGGAGGAGTGCAGGTAACAGTAATATAATCGGTTTTCACTTCATCGTCAGAGCCACAGGAGTTGGTGGCCGTTAGTGTTACCGTAAATGTACCGGCTTGTGTATAAGTGTGGCTGGGATTTGTGGCTGTCGATGTCTGTGTATCGCCAAAATCCCACAAGTACGAGGTAGCGCCGCTCGACTGGTTGGTGAAATTGACCATCAAGGGAACCTCACCGGAAGAGGGGCTGCCGGTGAAGGCGGCTGTCGGAATGTCGTTGACGGTGATGTAAGCAGTCTTCGTTTCGGTGTCGCTGCCGTAGGTGTTGGTAGCCGTCAGCTTAACCGTATACGTGCCAGCCGCGGTATAGGTGTGGCTCGGGTTCTGCTGCGTTGACGTGCCGCCATCGCCGAAATTCCAGCTCCAACTGGTCGGGCTATTAGTTGACAGATCAGTAAAATTCACCGTCAAAGGCACACAACCTGAAGTTGGTGATCCAGAGAAATTCGCTACCGGCGGTGCACCGCCACTATAGACAGCCTTGTAGGCGTTAATCCGCCCGGCGCCCATCTTACCTATGTACTTGGATGAAAGGTAGGCATCGATATCGTCAGCGCTGCTGTAGAGCTTGTCTTCCACCTGAGAAGCGGTCCAGCCTGGATTATGAGACCAGATCAGAGCCACCACACCGGCTGTCATCGGCGTCGACATCGAGGTGCCGCCCATGGCCGCCCAGTAGTTTGTTGCGGGGTCATAGTGATCATGGTACGTGCTGTAGATGTTGTTGCCCGGAGCACAAATATCGACCCAGGTACCATACGTCGTGAAACTCGCCCCATTGTCGTTCTCATCGGTAGCGGCAACCGAAATGCAGTCCCCACGACCGTTCAGATAATCAGGCGAGACTTCGGCACCGTCATTACCGGCGGCGACACAAATGATTCCACCCGAATTCAAGAAGTAGGTAGCGGCCGCGCCTATACCACCGGAATTTGACGAACCCCAGCTACAGGAAGCGATCTTAGCTCCATTGTCAGCAGCGTAATAAAAGGCTTCAGCGGC